>Ga0233446_1000015_pt1 | contig 256887 bp, 219 predicted proteins | sample SI_124_October20_4_FD_182780 | JGI IMG/M metagenome (GOLD analysis project Ga0233446, IMG submission 182780) | Seawater microbial communities from Saanich Inlet, British Columbia, Canada - SI_124_October2016_120_MG | ecosystem: Environmental > Aquatic > Marine > Inlet | place: Canada: British...
AATATTATTTTTTGTATCCAAAAGTATCTGTTTTTCTATTTGTCGAAATTTTCCCCATCCCTGTTTCTCAATAATTTCTAGAATAGTTAAGCCAAGGTGTTTTTCAATGAGATGATCTGTATCAATAAAATTAAAATTGAGGCGGCGAGCAATCATTTTACCTATGGTCGTTTTTCCGGTACATCTATAACCAATAAGAAATATTTTCATATTTAATTCAATAAAAAATTATTTTTGCAATGCATCAAATATATCCCAGTAATTTGGGAAAGATTTTTCAACACATGATTCATTTTCAATTGCCATGCCCTGGATCAAAAGACCTGGAATGGAAAATGCCATGGCGATTCTGTGATCATTAAATGTCTCTATTATAGCTCCTTTTGGATTTCCACCTGTAATTTCTAAATAATCTTCTCCTTGTTCAACTTTTATACCCATTTTTATAAGTTGTGAATAAACAGCATCAATCCTGTCACACTCTTTTTCCCGCAAATGTTTAATATTGGTTATTCTGGTTTTTCCTTTTGCAAAGCTTGCAACAACAGCAATGACAGGGACAGCATCCGGAGTGTCAGACATATCCACATCTATTCCTTTGAGAGCTGATCCACAGACACCTATCTGATTATCTTCAATTTTTAATATACATCCCATCTGTTCTAAAATTTTAATCTGTTTTAAATCTCCTTGAAGGGAATTGCTATTAATATTTTTAACAATAATCATTTTGCCTGTTATAGCACCAATGGCCCAGAAATAACCGGCATTGGAAAGATCGGGTTCAACAAAAAAATCTCCATGAACATATGACTGCCGCCCTAGAACCTGATAGTGCATACTATCTATCTTATGGGCTTCAATTGAAAATTTTTTCATAATATCAATAGTCAGATCAACATAGGGTGAGGATACAGGAGGGCTGGCAAGGAAGATATCAAGACCGTTTTTCATCAATGCCCCTATCATTAAAAGAGATGATAAATATTGACTACTTTTAGAGCAGTCAATTTTCACGAACCCCCCTGCCCTATTACCACCTTTTATATAAACCGGAGGTGTGCCATTTTTGTTTATTGACTCTGCATGAATTTTTAACATGGTCAATGCATCAAGCAACTCCACCATGGGGCGTTCACACATTCTCAGGTCACCTGTGAGAGTATAAAAGGTTTTCCCCAGGGCTGCAATTCCTGTAAGAAGGCGCATGGAGGTTCCTGAATTGCCAAGATAGATTTTTTTATTACAGGGCTGAGGATTCCCTCCAAATCCTTTCACCCTGTAATAATTTTCTAATACCTGATCAATATCAGCCCCCATTTGTTCAAGAGCATTAACAGTCAATCCAATATCATCGCTTTGAAGAAGATTCTTAATATTTGAAGTTCCAATAGATAAGGAAGCACAAATCATCATACGATGGGAAATACTTTTTGAACCTGGAATTACAACAGCCTGATTTTTAATATTTTTTTGGACAATTTTTTTCAATTAAAGGTCTCATTTATTATTTCTTGATGCAAAAGTTTGATATCCGGTGTTATTCCTGTCCATAATTTAAATTGAGCCACGCCCTGATGCATGAACATGGACAGGCCGTCAATGGTTTTACATCCTTTTTCTTGGGCTTTGGATAATAATTTTGTTTTAATGGGAGTATAAACAATATCCATAACAACCATTTTAGAATCCAAAAAATTTGAAGGGAATGCCAAACCTTCTATATCAGGAGCCATACCAATGGGTGTGGTATTTATGATAATATCAGGGTTGATGGATTTAATTTTATCTGAGTCATCCTGTAAAATAATATCTGCATGATACTTTAGTGCAAGCTTTTCTCCTCTCTGTTTGTTTCTGTTAATAATTACGAGATCGCCTTTTTCCTTGTGTATACCATATGCTATGGCATGGGCAGCTCCACCTGCGCCGATAATACAGACTTTTTTATCCATTATGCCTAAGGGTTTTAAGGGAATAATTGCGGCCTTATGGTCAGTGTTATATCCAAAGAGTTTTCCATTTTTATTTTTAACAGTGTTTACAGCACCAATGTTCAATGCGTCATCATCAATCCAGTCAAGGTAATCCATTATGGACTCTTTAAATGGAATTGTAATAGAAGCGCCCTGTATGTTTAAAGTTTTCAATGCTTTTACACCTTTTGAAATTTCATCAATTTCAAAGGCAAGGTAAACCGCGTTAATCTTATGTCTTTGAAAACAGAAATTGTGAATTGTCGGGCTTTTGGAATGCCTGACCGGGTTTCCCAAAATACAATAAAGCTGTGTATTTGAATCAATCATGGTCCATGGTTTCTTATTTGACCTTTAGCTCCAGGCCATTTAGATGTCAAGTTTAATCTTTTTTTATGATAAAGCTTTGTATCCTGTTTCCATCCATGTCTTTAACAGTGAGAGTCCACATATTTATGATAATGGATTCTCCGGACTTTGGAATTCTCCCAATCTGTTCAAGGAAAAAACCTGAAAAAGTGTCATATGTATTTGATTCAGGGATTTCAATTTCCAGTTCTTTATTTAAATCATCAATATCAATCTTTCCGGCAACTAACCATTTATTTCCCTTAAGTCTAACAATATCAGGTGTCATTCTATCAGTCTCATCAATAATTTCGCCTATAATTTCTTCAACAACATCTTCAAGGGTTGTAATGCCAGAGATACCGCCATGCTCATCCACAACAATGGCAATATGATTTTTTTTCTGTTTAAAATCCTGTAACAGAGAATCCAGTTTTTTAGACTCAGGTATAAAATATGGTTTTCTCATTATCTGTTTAACATCCAGGGGTATATCAGATTCAGAGGCACAGGCTTTTTGAAAACTTGCAAATAAATCTTTTACATGCAAAATTCCAATAATATTATCAATACTGTCCTCGATTACCGGAATCCTGGAAAATCCTGTTTTAAGAATTTTTTTAATGTCCATATCCTCTGATACATCTATCACAAACATATCTGCTCTTGGTGTCATGATTTCAGAACAACAAGTATCATCAAATTCAAAGATATTAGTAATATACTCTTTTTCTTCTTCTTTAATTTCCCCTTCTTCTTCCACCACCTCAACCATGGTCATCAATTCATCTTCAGTCACTGTTTCACGGGTTGTATCTATTGTTCCATGAAGCTTGGGTATAAAATTTAACATGTAGATCAAAGGAAAAAATAATCTTGAGAGCCAGAAAAGAGGATAAATTACAATCCTGGCAACAAAAATATTATTATGATTAGCAAATGATTTGGGGAAAATTTCACCAAAAACAAGAATGAGCATCGTCATAATTCCGGTGGCTATACCTACTGCATTGGATTTAAAGTATGAAATGGCAATGGATGTGGCAATGGCTGAAGCACCAATGTTTACAAGATTATTTCCGATCAATATGGTGGTTAAAAGCGTATGGGAATCTTCTTTCATCTTTAAAATAAGTATTCCGCTTTTAGACCCGTCTTTTGCAATATGCAGAGCCTTGACTTTGCTGATTGAAAAAAGAGCGGTTTCAGAAGAAGAAAAAAAACCGGATAATAAAAGGCCTATAACAAGTATCGTCAATTCAAAAGTCATCAAAACAGAATATAATCCTTATCTATAATTGCTATCTTTTTGGAATCACTCTAATAATATTTAAGTTAATATGTCAAATTTAATATGGAAGTTTTGATGTAGCCAGCATATTAACTGCAATATTGGCCGCCCTTTTTGACGCACCTTTTTTACCAAGTAATTTTCTGACTATTTGCAATTGGTTTTGAAAATAAAATAGATTATCCAGCATATATAAGGCTTTTTTACTTATTTTTTCCGGTGTTACATCATTTTGCAATAATTCAGGCATTACTTCGGCATTAACAATTAAATTTGCAAGTCCTACATACTTCACTTTTACAAACAATTTTGCCATCTGATAACTGACAGGAGATATTTTGTATACAATAATGGTTGGAACGCAACACAGGGCAGCCTCTAAAGTGACAGTACCGGAAGCTGCAATAACAAGTTCTGATTTAAAGAAAATATCTTTAACCGGGCCTTCTTTAATTTGAAACATCGAGTCGTTCCTGATCTTTTTCAAACCGGCTTCTATGATTTTTCTATTTATAGAGCTTGCTTTAGAAATAATAAAAACAACTTTTTTGTTATTTCTATGAATAAGAGTTGCAGCTTCAATCATAATGTCGAGTAAACTTTTCAGCTCATTATTTCTAGATCCCGGCAGCAGGCCTATCATCGTGGTATTTTTTTGTTTTGATGATAAAGGTTTGGAATCCAAAAGAACTTCTGGTATATTTTCAGAGTATTCATCCATCAAAGGGTTTCCTACATAAGTGTATTGAATCTTGGCTTTTTTATATATTTTCTCTTCAAAAGGCAGAATCAATGCCGCATGGTCAATATATTTTTTTATATTTTTTAATCTTGATTTTTTCCATGCCCACACTTTTGGGGTAATATAATATAAAATTTTTATATCATAATGATCTTTGGCAAATTGTGCTGCTTTTAAATTAAATCCCGGGTAATCCACGAGAATAATTAGATTTGGCGTGTTTACCCTAAGTTTTTTTTTAAATAGATCAAAGGCTTTTTTTATCTGGGGAAATTGCATAAAGACTTCTGTAAGCCCCATTGCAGAAAGCTTTGAGATATTATAAAAAAGGTCTACTTTCTGGTCTTCAAGATGTGTCCCGCCTATGCCTGAAAAATAAATATGATTGTTTATTTGCTTGATTTCCCTGACAAGATGTCCAGCATGCAAATCTCCTGATGGTTCACCGGTAAGAACCATTATGTGGTTTAGTTTTACAGGAAGATTCATTTTAGTTGTGACCGTCTTGATAGGTGTAAATTTCATTAGCTGTGACCTTCAGGTAATATCATCTTCTGTATAAGCGAGAATGGATATATTATATTTATTTGCAAGCCTGATCATCTCTTCCCGGTCAAAAGCAAGAGATTTTTCTGCTTCAAGCACAAGAACACAGGCCCCGGATTCATGCATAGTCTCAATGGTGTCACAACCTGTGGAAGGCAGATCAAATCTTAAATCCTGGATCGGTTTGGAAAGCTTTATAACCACGGCACCATTTTTATCAGACAATAACCCGCCTCTTTTTATTGCAGCGTCTGTTCCTTCAATTGCTTCAACAGCTATAATAGTTCCGTTACTAATAATAACACATTGGCCGATATCAAGGTCTCCTATGGTTTTTGCTATCTTCCATCCTTGTAAAATATCTTTTTTTTCAGCTTTATCCGGTTTTCTTTTTGTCCAACATCCTTTCGGACTGATCAGTTCCGGGAGAAGAAATGTGGAGGGCAAAATTTTTATTCCCTCATTTGCAAGCAGGTCGGCAAAAGATGTTAATACTGAATTATCATGGGTTCTGGATGTCTTGGCAATAAATGAAAGCGCTTTAAAATCGGGGCGGATATCCTTAAAAATATTTGTTTTTTTAATACTGCCCAGCATAACAACATGGGTAATATTGTGCTGTCTGAAGTACTTGATCAGTTTTGAGATCTGCCCAAGATAAAGCAATTTTAATGTTTCAACGTAGTTAGCAAGGATTTTATCTGTTTCAGAATGAAAGCCTACTGCAAAAACTTTATACCCTTTTTTTAATGCTTTCTTTGAAAAAAGAAGGGGGAATTGTCCGCCGCCGGCGATAAGTCCTATCCTCATTGTTTTTACTCATGACCTCCAGATTACGTGTAACCTTTTGGTTATCTGGTAACTCCCCTATTGGAATTAATAATAAATTTTATAAAATTTTTTACTTCAGGGATCTGTTCAGTTTCAGCTTTAACACGTTCAGAAGCCTGTTTAACAGTCAATCCAATGCGAAAAAAAATTCTATATGCTTTTTTAAGTTCTTGAAGGGTTGATTTAGGGAATTTATGTCTTTTTAGTCCCACATTATTCAACCCGTGAAGAGTTGCACGGTCTCCGGCTGCGATCACATATGGCGGTATATCTTTTACCACTGCAGACTTACCTCCGATATAAGCGAAATCTCCAATTTGAACAAATTGATGAATGGCAACCAGGCCACCCACTGTCACATTATCTCCAATTATGATATGACCGGCAAGTGTTGAATTGTTTGCAAGAATAACCTGTCTCCCTGTTTTACAATCGTGGGCAATGTGTGTGTATGCCATTAAATAATTTTCCTCCCCCACTTCTGTAACACCGCCGCCGGCTTCAGTCCCCCTGTTAATGGTCACAAATTCCCGGATAATTGATCCCTTGCCTATTTTTAAATATGTTTTTTCACCATGAAATTTAAGATCCTGAGGAGCACAGCCAATAGCTGCATATTGAAAAATCTGGCAATTCTCTCCAATAGTGACATACTGCTCAATAGTGGTATAGGGCCCTATTGTTGTACCGGACCCAATATGGACATCTGATTTGATTATAGCATAAGGGCCTATGGTGACATTGGCATCAATTTGGGCACATGGATCAATAATTGCCGTTGGGTGAATCATTTTTACTCCATTTATTTATTTTCTAAATTCTTCAATCTTTTTTCAAATGAAAAAAGAGTCTTTCTCATTTCCGGTAATCGAGAAATGATGCGGACAACCTTACGCCATCGATCATGCTGCATATGAGGTATTCCCGAAACAATTTGATTTTCAGGTACATCAGAGGAAACACCTGCATAAGGTCCGACAATAGTATTGTCACCAATTGTCACATGTCCTGTAATTCCTGCTTTGCCGGCGATAATAACATTCTTACCAAGCCTTGTGCTTCCTGCAATTCCGACCTGGGCAACGATCAAGGCATTATCACCAATTTTGACATTGTGGGCAATATGGACTAGATTATCTGTTTTAACACCGTTTCCTATAATAGTCATTCCAAGGGTTCCCCTGTCAATGGTATTACAGGCACCAATTTCAACATAATTTCCAATATCAACATACCCGGTATGTATTATCTTTTCATGGGTGTTATCATCCTGGGTAAAACCAAATCCATCTGAGCCAATGATAGTTCCTGGATGAATTATAACATTCATACCGATCCTTGTTTTTTCCATTAGCGTGACATTGGGTTTGATTAATGTATTATCACCAATAAAAACATCCTCTCCAATATATACGCCCGGCATAATATGAACATTGTTTCCGATTTTTACATTATCACCTATAAATACATTGGATTCAATAATGAGATTTTTTCCAAATTTCACATTATATCCAATATCTGCATTGCTATGGATGCAAGGCGGTTTGATTTTTTCAGGATGAAATAAGGATACCAGTTTGAAAAATGATGTTTTTGGATTGTCGGTTTTCAACACTATTATATTCTGGTAATGATCCTGGTTAAACTTAAAAGTATCCGGAACAATTACCACTCCTGCCTTAGTTTGTTGAAGATCAGACAAGTATTTTGACTCACATGCAAAGGTAATATCGTGGGAACCTGCATCCTCAAAAGAGGAAACACCCTTTACCTTAAAACAAGGATTGCCTAAAATTTCGGCATGAATAATTTGAGCAATTTCTTTAACTAGTATTTCCATATAAATATTTATTTTGTTTTTGAAACCTTTAAATTATATTTTTTAATTATTTGATCCGTAATATCTAATTGAGAAGGATGATATACCACTCCGGCCGTTTTTCTTTCAAGGATAAGTAAATATCCTTCTTCTTTTCCAATGGCATCTGTAATTTCAAAGACTTCCTTTTGTATTTGATTAATAAACTTAACTTCCAATCGTTTAAATTCTTGAGCAAAATCTTCCTGCATCTTTTTTAAATCATTAACCCTGATTCTAAAGTCACGTTGTTTATCCTTTAGTTTTTCAGGAGTTAAGACCAATGCTTCCCTTTCAATGGCTTTATTCAGTTCATCCAGTCGGTCTTTTTCAGTCTTTAATTTTTTTTGTAATTCATTGCCTTTTTCATTGATTTTTTTCTGGATCATTTTTCCTGCGCTTGAATCAGTCAGGATTTTTTGGAAATTAAAAACGCCAATTTTTGCAACGTCTGCGCAAAAAGCTTGAGGGATTATTCCCAAAAAAATAAATACAGATAAAATTACGATTGTTTTTTTCATTTAACTCTCCAAAAAATTTTAAATTTAAAAAGATGCACCGATTGAAAATTCAAATTGGCCATCCCAAGCCTTTTTAACATCCTTGCCTTCTATAACCCATCCATATTCAAGTCTTAAAGGACCTACTGGTGAATTCCATCTGACACCGGTACCAATGCTTGAGTATTGATTGCCAAAATCAATATCTTCACTTTTATTATATACATCGCCGCGGTCATAAAAAAACACTCCGGCTAATTTATATTTATCTGTTAACGGAAAAGTCAATTCTGCATTAAATTGGACATATTTTTGACCACCGACTTCTTTGGTATCTCCAGGCCGTTTTCCACTTATATCAAACTTATCAAATCCTCTGATTGAGCTCATTCCGCCCAAATAAAACTTCACATAATCAATATCAATATCATTGCTGCTTCGATCATCTAAGTAACCAGCTTCGCCATGTAAAATGCCTGTAAATTTCCAAAAAACCGGAAAATATATTCCAGTCTCAATAATATATTTTGTATAATCAATCTCACCACCTAAAAATTCTCCTGCATATTCTATTAAAAATTTATGTTTAGAACCTTCAGTGGGTAAAAAAAAGTCGTCCCTTGAGTCATATTGAATATAAGGTTTTATACTGCTTGTCAGGAAAGAACCAGGAGTCATATTGGTAATATTGGTTTGAACATTTGATATATCGAACTGCTCTATATTATATAGGATTCCAAGTGTAGTATAATCCATAAGCTTGTAACCCAGCTTCAAATTTAAGCCAAGAGCCTTTTTATCATAATAATCATAGTCATCATCATAAAATTCTTCATCTTCTTTATAAAGGTCAAAACCTCCTGAAATACTTGTATCAAAAATATAGGGTTCAAAAAAACTAATATTATAGAGATTAGAATCTCCAGATAATGTAGCGGAAAATTTTAAGTTATGCCCCCTTCCAAAAAGGTTTCTTTCTTCAATAGAACCCATAAAAAAAGCTCCGTCTTCGCTGCTGTACCCACCTCCAATCGACAAATTCCCTGTTTGTTTTTCAACTACCTTAACGTTTAAATCCATTTTATTTTTATCTGAAGTTTTTTGAGGTTCAATTTCGATGCCGGCAAAATAATTCAATCGATTTAAGTTTTTAAAACTTTTGGAAATATCCTCTTTGCTGTATAAGCCCTGCTCATTTATTTTAATTTCTCGTCTAATTATTTTGTCACGTGTTTTCAAATTGCCGCTTATATTAATCCGATTGAAATAAACAGGCTCTCCTTTATCAATTGAATAAATAATTGTCATCATATGGTCTTCATCATTTTTATCTACCAGGGGTATAACTTTGACATTGGCAAACCCTTTATTAGAATAGATATCGGAAATAGACAGCATATCATTTCTAATAGAGTCTCTATTGTATAGTTTTGTCTCTTTAGATTTAATTGAGTCCAAAATTTCTTCTTTAGATAAAATCAGGTCCCCTTTAACATCAATTGTTTTAATTTTATATTGTGCACCCTCTTCAATTTTAAAATGAATGGAAATTAATTTTTCACCAATATCAATAATCGGATCTGAAACTTTTGCATCAATAAATCCATTGTTTTTATATAAAGATTCAATTCTTATGGTATCGTTTTTAACTTCAGTATCATTGAGATCTCCTGATGAAGTGATAAAAGAAAAAAATCCTTTTTCAGAAGTTTCAATCGCTCTTTTAATTTTTTTGTTGGAAAAATATTTATTGCCTTCAAAGGTAATTTTTTCAACCCTTATTTTTTCACCTTCTTTAATTGTAAAAACGATATCTGCCTGGGAATGTTCAAGGGGACTTATTTCATAGGTAACCAAACAATTGTGATAATTTTTTTCAGTATACATTAACCGCATTCGATTAATGTCAGAATTAAGTTTGTGAATATTGAGAATTGCCCCGGTTCTCGTATCAATTACATCAGAAAGCTCTTCGTCTTTATAAATACTGTTTTTTTCAAATTTGATCTTCCGGACAGTTGATTTTTCTATTATTTCAAAAATGACCTTAACACCTTTGTCGTGGGATTCTTTTTTAACGATAATATTGTCAAAATATCCCATTTTATAAATTTTTTCTAGGTCTTTAGAAATACTCTCCGGCTTTAAAATATCTCCTGATTGAGTGTTAATAACTCTTAAAATTGCATCAGATTCCACCCTATTGTTTCCAGTAATTGCAATATCTGTTATTACTTTTTTGTGAAAGAGTTCACCTACCATTTGCTTTCCAAGCTGGGAAATGGCTGAATAAAGGTTTTCAAGATCATCTGCTTCAGAAAAAAATGTTGTAAAGGTATCTTGCTCATATGTATTTATCAGTTTGGTGTCGATACTGATACCATCCCCTTCAATAAAGATAGATCCGATTATTAAATAGTCTACTCCCAGTTTAATCCCCTGTTCTCTAAATTGGGAATATTCCCAGGATTGTTTGTCAATATTATCCTTTATGAAAATTATTTTTACATTCTCGCCTTCGAGCTTTTCTGATATCATTAAGGGAATTTTATTTTTTATCTGGTCATGTGGTTGACTTGCGTAAACTGAAAAGGGAAAAACAGCTATCTTAATATTTGAATCTGCAAACACATCTTTGATTAAAAACAAAAATATTAAAAGTATAAGAATGAAAATATTTTTCGAAACAAATTTAGTCATAATCATGTCCCTAATTTTTCAAATAAATTAAACAGGAATAATTTCCCCATCCAAAATTGTAACATTTCTTTCCATCATCCTGGCAAGGTCATCATTATGAGTAACCAAAACAATCGTCATGCCAAGCTCTTTATTCAATTCATTAATTAATGCATGTACACTTTTACTGTTTTCCTGGTCAAGGTTCCCAGTTGGTTCGTCTGCCAAGAGGATATCCGGTTCCAGGACCAAAGCTCTTGCAAGAGCAGTTCTCTGCTGTTCCCCTCCGGAAAGATCTTCTATCCGATGAAAAACCCTTGATGACAGTCCTACTCTTTCAAGCATATTTATGGCGCATTTTTCAATATTTTTTTTATTTTTATGAGCAATTAAACCCGGCATCATAACATTTTCCAGAGCAGAAAATCCTTGCAGCAGATAATGAAATTGAAATACAAAACCAATTTTTGAATTTCTAAAATTTGCAATTTTTTCATCTCCATATAGAAACAGATTTTTTTTTTTAAAAAAAATCTTACCGGAATCAGGGTTATCAAGTGTGCCAACAATATTTAATAAGGTTGACTTGCCAATGCCGGAAGGCCCGACGATAGCTATTGTTTCACCCTGATAGATATTAAAAGATGCGTTATTTAAAATTACAATTTTTGATGTTCTTGAAAAAAAACATTTTGAAACTGACTGAAGCGATATCAGTGGTATTAATGAATTATCCATATCTAATTGCCTCAACCGGATCCATTTTTGATGCTTTATAGGAAGGATACAGTGTTGAAAAAAAACAGATGATAATTGCACTAATGGAAATCATCAGCACATCTAAATATTCTAGTTGGACAGGCAATGTTGAAAAAGGATAGGCATCAGGTAATTGAATAAAATCATATTTTTTTAGAATAAAGCAAATAACTATACCTGAAAGCGTACCTAAAAATGTACCTAAAAAACCAATAATCATCCCTTGAATAATAAAAATTTTTCTTATAGTCCTGTTGGTAGCTCCCATTGCTTTTAATACTGCAATATCCTTGGTCTTTTCCATAACCATCATGATTAGAGCACTTGCGATATTAAATGCAGCTACAAGAATAATAAGTGTCAAAATAATAAACATGGCAGTTTTTTCAAGTTTCAAAGCTGAAAAAAGACTTTTATTGATGTCCATCCAGTCTCTTAAATAGAATGGAGATTTTAATAGGTCTGTAAGACTTTCTTTAATCGATTTAGCTTTAAACACATCGTCAATCCAGATACCAATGGCAGAAATTTGGTTTTTGCTGTTAGAAAGCTGTTGAGCTTCTTTTAAATGAACATAGGCCATGGAGCTGTCATATTCGTACATGCCGGAATCAAATGTCGCTGCTACAATAAACCGTTTCATTGAAGGGAGATGGCCCATGGGAGAAATAAACCCATTGGGAGACATGAGAATTACCTTGTCGCCCTTGATTACCCCTATGGAGCTTGCCAGAGTCTGGCCTAAAATAATACCTGGAAGGTTTGTATTCTGCTTTTTTTCGTTAAAACTTTTTTTTAATTGTTCTGAACTAAATCCTTTAACTAGGCTAAAACCGGTTTCAGGATCAATCCCTCGAATCATAACACCTGAAAAAGAATGAGTTGACCTGATCATTGCCTGGGCAAATAAAATCGGTGAAGCACCTTTAACTTGTTCATTTTGATTAAGATCATTTAAGATCTTAGAATAAGTATCAAATTTCCCGGTATAATTCATCACGAGAATATGGGGCTCAAGCCCTAAAATTCGTTTTCTAAAATCTGTTTCAGCACCACTCATAACAGCAATCACTACTACAAGGGCCATAACACCCAGGGAAACACCTGCAATGGAAAGAAAAGTAATCAAAGAAATAAAGCCTTCTTTTCTTTTTGCCTTAAGGTATCTGCCTGCTATAAATAATTCAAAGGCCATTTAATCAAATATTCTTTTTCATATGGGGGAAAAGGATAACCTCACGAATAGAAGCAGCATTGGTAAGCAACATAACCAGCCTGTCAATTCCGATACCTTCACCAGCTGTGGGAGGCATGCCATACTCAAGGGCCTCTACATATTCAGAATCCATGATATGAGCTTCCGAATTTCCTTCGTCTCTTTGTCTGACCTGCATTAAAAACCTATTATATTGATCTTCCGGATCATTAATTTCAGAAAAGCCATTAGCAATTTCCCTGCCGGCAATAAATAATTCAAACCGATCAGTCAATTCGGGATTATCATCGTTTTTTCTGGACAAGGGAGACACTTCAACCGGATATCCCGTTATAAATGTGGGCTGAATTAACCTTGGTTCAACCAAACTATCGAAAAGTTTCGTTAATATTTTTCCATGACGATCTTTTTTAGTGATATGTATATTTTTTTCCTGTGCAAAATTAAGGAGTAAGCTGGTATCATTTAATATTGCAGGGTCAATTCCACCAATTTTAGTAAGAGATTCTATCATTGGAATACGCTGCCATCCTTTTTTAAAATCAATGAGCTGTCCCTGATATTCGATAATGGTTGAATCTGAAATCTGGGTTACAATGGATTCAAACATTTCTTCAGTTAAATCCATCAAGCCTTTATAGTCAGCATATGCCTGATAAAATTCAACCATTGTAAATTCAGGATTGTGTCGAGCTGAAACCCCTTCATTTCTAAAATTGCGATTAATTTCAAATACTTTTTCAAACCCACCTACAACAAGTCGCTTTAAGTATAATTCAGGGGCAATTCTTAAAAACAATTCCATCCCCAAGGCATTGTGCCAGGTTTTAAAAGGAGTAGCCTCGGCTCCTCCTGCTAAAGGCTGCATCATGGGGGTTTCAACTTCCATAAATCCTTTTTCTTCAAAAAAACGCCTCATGGAAGCTACAATCTTACTTCTTTTTATAAAAATTTGTCTGGTTTCTTCGTTTGTTATAAGATCAAGGTACCTCTGACGATATCTTTTTTCAGGATCTTTTATTCCGTGAAATTTTTCAGGTAATGGTCTTACTGCCTTTGAAATCAACCTGAATTCTTTTGCAAGGAGTGTCCACTCTCCGGTTCTGGTTTGAAACAGGGGACCTTTAACACCAATAAAATCACCTATATCAAGCTTTTTAAACAAAGAATAGGTCTCATCACCCAGACTGTTTTTCTGTAAATATATCTGTAATTGATCAGAACCGTCCTTAAACCGAACAAAAGATGATTTACCCATTTTATTAATGGCCATCATTCTTCCAGCCATATAGAACTGATCACCTTTTTCCCCAAGAGCATCAGGAGTTTTTTTAATAATTTGTCTAAGAGTTTTTATAGAACATGATGGTCTGAAATCATTAGGATACAGATTAACTCCGCTTTCTTTCAATTCATTGATTTTTTCTTTTCTAACTTGTATCAGTTTGCTTTCTTTATCCATAAACACTTACCTTCATACCCTTATTTTATATAGCAGATCATTTAAGTTTAATTTTAATAAAACATGCATAAATATCCTAGTTCACCTGAAATTGTCAAGATTTTGTTATTTAGTTTTTAAAGGAACTCCTTTAAAAAGAACTGTAAAAACCGTACCTTTTCCAGGAGTTGATTCAAAATGAATCACGCCGTTATAGGTATCTATTAATCTATGTATGATAGAAAGCCCAAGCCCTGTGCCATCAGGTTTGCTTGTGTAGAACGGGTCAAAAATATGAGTGTAGTCTTTTGGATGAATTCCAGTGCCTGAATCTTTAATAGACAAATGAACCCGGTTGTTTAGAGATGGTTTAAGTAAAATTTTAATCTCTCCATGACCTTTTATGGACTGGGCGGCATTCTTTAATAAATTCCATAGAATTTGAGCAAAATGGGATGGATCGATAAAAACACTGAGCTTCTTATTCATTTTTGCAGTAACACGAATTTTTTGATTCCATTCAGGGTCATTTGAAAAAAGTTCGACAGTTTCTTCAATTGCATCTGCAAGTTTAATATCAATAGCGTTATCTGTATGAGGTTTTGCAAAAAGCCTTATGTCATTAACAATATTCTCAAGTCGATGGGTTTCCCGTAAAATTATCTGCATAAGTTTATCTTCATAGGATCCTGGTTTTGTATCTTCCTGAAGCAGCTGGATGGAACCGGATAAAGAGGCTAAGGGATTTTTAATTTCATGGGCTATACCAGAAATCATTTCATCCATGGCTGCCATTTTTTCAACCCGTTTCAAATGTTCCTGAACTATTTTTAAGTCTTGTTTGGCGCCCTTTAACTGAAGTGCCAGTATGCCGCTTAAAATTGCAACTGCATAGCAGGCCACAATAACAATTATAATCCTGTAAATGATATGACTGTCATTTACTGTATTAGATAGAAAATACGAACCTGAAAAAGGAGGGATAATTTGATAGTATTCAAGCTCTATAAGGATACTATATTGAAAACATGAAATCGTGGCAATGATCAAACTGCCCTTTTGAAACAGCAACATGGATGTATAAATAATGACAACCAGATAAAAAAAAGTAAAGATACTGTCATAACTGCCTGTAACAAAGATAATTGCTGTTACAATAATTGTATCTGTAATGGTTTGGAAATAGGCGAGCGCCAGATTTTTTTTAAATTTATTAAGCCAGACTAAATAAACAATTGAAAGTGCCAGAATACAGGCTGCAATATTATATAAGGAAAAAAAAGGCTGTGAAAAAAAAGATAAATTTTCCCCTAGAGAAACAACAAGACAGGATATAATCATAATTACGGTAAAAATAACCCTTGACAGGATAATCCGTTTGATTTGATTTGAAAAATCAGATGAGTTTTGAAAATCGTTGATTTTCATGATCTATTCAATGGCACCTGCCATGGTGAAAATAGGCAAATACATTGAAACAACCAGCCCTCCCACCACAATTCCAAGAAAAACAAGCATAAAAGGCTCTATCATATCTGTTAAATTTTTAACGGCCTGGTCTACCTCATCATCATAAAAATCGGCTATTTTTTCCATCATTATATCAAGTGCTCCGGTTGATTCTCCCACCGCAATCATGGAACAGACCATGGAAGGGAAAACACCGCTTTCAAGCAAAGGATCAGACATAGACCTTCCTTCTGAAATTCCGATTTTGACATCTTGTATGGCAAATTCTATCATTTTATTTCCAGATGTTTTTGCGACAATATCCAGGGTTTCAAGAAGTGAAACACCGCTTGAAATCATTGTACTGGTTGTTCTTGTAAATTTAGCCACTGCCACCTTTCTTATCAAAATGCCCATAACAGGTAGTTTTAAAACCAGATTATCCATGAAAATACGACCTTTAGTCGTTGCATAGAAACGTTTAAACAAAAAAACGGCCGCAAAAATTGTGCCGATGATATAAATTATATTAGCAACGGCAAAATCACTTAGAGCCATGACAAATAAAGTAGGTGCCGGCAAACTTGCGCCAAAGTCGGCGAACATCTCTGCAAAAACCGGGATTACAAATACCAGAATGATAGCAACAACAACAATAGCAATAACAATGGTAATTATTGGGTATGTCATGGCACCCTTGACCTGGCTTTTTAGTTTGGCCATTTTTTCCATATAAGCTGAAAGCCTTTTTAATATTACGTCAATAATACCACCAGCCTCACCTGCCGCAACCATGTTGATAAATAGTTCATTAAACGTCTCTGGAAATCTTTTCAAAGCATCTGCAAAGGATTCACCGGATTCAACCGATTCTTTGATTTTTTTAAGATTTTTTTTAAAAGTGGGATTTTCCTGTTGTGAGTGAAGGATATCAAGGCATTGAAGAAGTGGTAATCCGGCATCAATCATTGTGGAAAACTGTCTTGAAAATATAATAACATCTCTTTCTTTTACTTTAGGTTGAAGAAATTTTATATTCTCAAAAAGGTCTTTGGGTTTCTTCTTAATTTTGCTTTGTGTTATTTTTCGTCTTTGAAGATTTTGTGTTACCTGTTCTAAAGACTCTGCTTCCATTTCTCCCTTTACCTTTTTTCCTCGGGGATTTTTCCCCTTCCATTGATAAATCGTTGGCATTATCAATCCTTTTCGTAATTTTTCAACTTAAGAACCGCAAAGTTTATAACTTGAACGAAATTGGTTATCTTTTGGCCCATCTACTTTGTTGCATCAAAGGCCGAATACGTATAGTATGCAATCTTTAATGCGCCTTGTATATGGGCCAACCAGGTTTTAAAGATTGGCCTTCGCTATTTGCGGCTCAACTTATTTCATTTGCGGTCCTAAGCTGCCTTTTAGAAAATTTAAAGCACCAAAGGCAGATCATTTGTAAAATCCAGACAGATATACTATATAAATTTTATCAATTGATTACAACAGGAGTTATTCTTTGAGTAAAAAAAAGAAACTGATAAAACCCAGGACCATTATTACGAGTCATGTGAATGCAGATTTTGATGCCATTGCTTCCATGTTAGCTGCTCAAAAATTATATCATGACTCGGTTATTATTTTTCCCGGATCACAGGAAAAAAATTTACGCGATTTTTTTATCAGTTCTACTAGTTATCTTTTTAATATGGCAGATCCAGGTTCAATTGATTTTTCAAGTGTATCCAGACTTGTGCTTGTTGACACAAGACAAAAAAGCAGACTGACACAGGTATATGAGTTACTTGAGAAAAACAATCTTAAAATAGATATTTATGACCATCATCCGTCTATGAAGGGCGATGTAACGGGGTCTTTTGAAATGATCAGGCAAACGGGTGCGACAACAACCATATTAACTACATTACTGCAAAAAAAAAAGATTACTCCCAGCCCTGAAGAAGCGACGATCATGGCATTGGGAATATATGAAGACACAGGATCCTTCACTTATTCATCCACCACTAAAGAAGATTTAGAGCAGGCGGCTTTTCTCTTGTCCTGTGGTGCCAATCTGAACACTATAGTCAATTTTGTGGTTAAAGAAATAAAATCCGAACAGGTTACATGGTTGAATGAATTGTTGAACGAAATGACCCTTCATAAAATCAATGGTGTTGACATTCATATATCTGTGATTTCTTCGCCTACATATATTATGGATCTGGCGACAATCGTTCAAAAAATTGTCAGAATGGAAAACCTTGATATCTTTTTTGCTGTTGTGTTAATGGATAATAAAATCAATATCATTGCAAGAAACAGGATACCAGAGGTTGACGTTGGCAAAATTCTTTCAGGATTTGGGGGGGGCGGGCATTCTTATGCAGCTTCCGCAAAGGTTGATAACCAAACCCTGGCACAAGTTGAGATGAAGCTTATTGAACGGCTTCAAAAAGAAGTGAAAAGTATTCAAATTGCAAATCTTTTGATGGCTTCTCCTGCCATAACCATTGAACCTCACATTACCTGTAAAATAGCCGGAAACCTGATGACACGGTATAATATAAACTCATTATTGGTAGTGGATAAAAATAAAAATTCCTATGAAGGATACATTACGCGACAAATAATAGAAAAAACAGTGCATCACAATCTGTCCCACCTTCCTGTTACAGAATACATGAATTCAGAAGCCCGCTATATTTCATCTCATGCTGATGTCTCCCAGATTGAAAATATAATTATTGAAGAAAAACACAGAATTCTGCCCGTTATAGACAATGGGTGGATTAAAGGTGTTATAACAAGGACAGACCTGCTCAACTATCTGGTGCAACATAACAAAACAATTAAACGCAATGATACTGAGCTGGGTGTTAAAAAAAATGCTAAAAAAAGACGAATAGAAAATATTCTGTATCAAAGACTCGATAATCGGATAAAAAAATTGCTTCAAAGAATTGGTCAAATTGGCAATGAACTAGGTTTTAGTCTTTTTGTAGTTGGAGGATTTGTAAGGGATCTGCTGCTGAATAGACAAATCGAGGATATCGATATTGTTGTCGAAGGTGATGGGATTGAATTTGCCAAAGTATATGCGCAAAAAGAAGGTTGCAGAATTAATACCCATAGAAAATTTGGTACTGCCGTTATTATTTTCCCGGATAATTTTAAAATTGACGTTGCTTCTGCCCGGTTAGAATACTATACCATGCCGGCAGCACTGCCCATAGTTGAAAAAAGTTCCATAAAACTTGACCTTGCCCGGCGTGATTTTACCATCAATACTTTGGCAATCAATCTGAATCCAGATAATTTTGGAACAATGATAGATTATTTTGGTGCCACCAGGGATCTAAAAGATAAAACCATTCGAATCATCCATAATTTAAGTTTTGTTGAAGACCCCACCCGTATTTTCAGAGCTATTAAATTTTCAAATCGATTTGGATTTAAAATTGGAAAAGTAACTTCAAATTTAATTAAAAATGCCATTAGAATAGATTGTTTTAAAAACTTAAGCGGCCTTCGGGTTTTATCGGAATTAAAACAAATATTTGAAGAGGACAACCCTATTCCCGCTATTAGAACTATGGAGGCGTACGGTCTTGAAAAAGTTCTTCATAAAAATCTGACCATTATCCCCAATACATATCAATTGTTTGAGTCTGTGAATAAAATTTTGTCTTGGCACGATCTTTTGTATGTTAATGAGCAATATCCAAGGTGGTCGGTTTATTTTATGGCTTTATTAAACCGATGCTCTTTTAAAGTCTGTGAACAAATCTGCAATAGACTTAAAGTACCGATAAAAGAACGCAGTATCCTTTTTGATATGAGATATAAGGCTGAAAAACAGCTATACATACTGGAAAACTCATCTTCACCTTTTTCCAACCAGAATCTGTATTGGGCACTCATTAATTTTAAAACAGAATATATTTTATACATGATGGCCCTTGCCAAAGATGAAGAGATTAAAAAAGCCATCTCTAATTTTTATACCCACCAAAGAAATATAAAACCTTATATTAAAGGAAGGGATTTATTAAAGATTGGAATACCACCTTCCCCTATTTTTAGTACAATCCTCAACCAGGTACTAAATGCCAAGCTGGACGGGCAATTGAAAACAAAAAAAGAAGAAATAAACTTTGCCAAAGAATATGCAAAGAAAAACAATTTTATTGATTAAACCCTGAGTTTCTGCTAACTCCCTTTGATCAAAAAAATATTTAATTCAGGAATTAGTTAACATGAAAAATGCAGATTATTTAACAGGTATCACAACCAGCGGAACCCCGCATCTTGGCAATTATGTCGGCGCCATTCGTCCGGCAGTTGAAACCAGTAAAAATAAAGAGCTTGAATCGTATTATTTTCTTGCAGATTACCATTCTTTAATTAAGAATCATGACCCAAACCTAAGAAAACAATCCGCACTTGAAATTGCAGCTGCATGGATCGCTTTAGGGTTGGATTATGAGAACTGTGTTTTTTATCGCCAGTCCGATATCCCTGAAATACCTGAATTGACATGGATACTCACAAGCCTTACTTCCAAAGGGTTAATGAATAGGGCCCATGCTTACAAAGCATTAACAGCTGAGAATGAAGGGCAAGAATATAAAGACCCGGATAAAGGAATAACCATGGGACTTTTTTCATATCCAATACTTATGGCTGCAGATATTCTTATGTTTAATGCCAGAAAAGTACCTGTTGGAAAAGACCAGGTTCAGCACCTTGAAATGACAAGGGATATAGCAGCAAAATTTAATCATGTTTATAAAAAACTGTTTATTCTGCCGGAAGTTGTCGTGGATGATACTTCTGCTGTTCTCTCAGGCCTTGATGGACGTAAAATGAGTAAAAGCTATCATAATTTTATTCCTTTGTTTGACACACAAAAGCGTCTTAGAAAATTGATCATGAAGATAAAAACAAATTCCCTTGGACCGGATGAGCCTAAAGATCCTGATACCTGCACTCTTTTTTCAATATATAAAGCCTTTGCAAGCAAATCAGAAACTTTTGCACTCACAGAACGTTACAAAAAAGGTATTGCATGGGGAACCATGAAACAGGAACTCTTTGAATATATAGATGAAATATTGAAAAATCCTAGAAAAGAATATGAAGAGCTTGTGAAAAATCCATCTGATATAGATGCTATACTTAAAAAAGGAGCAATAAAAGCAAGAGAATTTTCTGTCCCCTTTCTTGAAAAAATAAGGGAAACTATTGGAATTCAATCAATTGCTTAATTTCCTCTGGAGTAAGATAACGCCATTTTCCTTCTTTTAAATTTTCAAGGTTGATATTCGCTATCCTGACCCTTTTTAATGTATAAACCTTGTTCCCTATTTTACTCACCATTTTGCGAATTTGGCGATTTTTCCCCTGTTTTAGAATAATATTGAATTTATTTTTTAAAAGACGTTTTATTTTTGCTTTTCTGGTTACTGCTTTGTCAATGATCATGCCCTTAGCCATACGCTTTAAACCTGTTTCCGATATAGGATAAATTGTAGTCACAATATACTCTTTTTCATGATTAAAAGAAGGATGGGATAATTTATTGTGGAGATCTCCATCATTGGTGACCAGCAAAAGCCCTTTGGAATCTTTATCAAGTCGGCCCACAGGATACACCCGTTCATCAATATCAATAAGGTCAAGAATAATTTTAGATTGCTGGTGTGAACAAGATGAGACATAACCCACTGGCTTGTTTAGGGCAATATATATTTTTGATGGGTTTTGTTTTAAAAGAATTGCTTCATTATCAAATAAAATTTTGTCTTTTTCAGGATCAATTTTTGTTCCAAGTTCAGTGACTATTTTATTGTTGACCTTTACCCTTTTGTTTAAAATGTGCTCTTCTGCTTTTCTCCTGGAACAAAGTCCTGCATGTGCAAGATATTTTTGAAGCCTCATATTATGATCTGTATTCTGCATTAATTTTCACATAATTTTCACTAAAATCACAAAACAAGAAATTGTCTTGCTCCTTTCCAAGATTCAGATCCAGCGTAATGATTATTTCTTTGTTTTTCATGATTTGTGCTGTCTTTTTTTCAGCTTCGGGTCCCATCCAATTGCCTTTTATTACCAAAGGCTGGTCATCAAACAAAAGATCCATTTGATCAGGAACAACATGTGCTCCTGATCGCCCGGCAGCAGCGATTATCCTTCCCCAGTTCGGATCTTCTCCATAAATAGCTGTTTTAACCAGATTGGAATGCGCAATGGCTTCTGATGCCTTGAATGCATCCTCTTTTGTGAGAGCGCCTTTAACGATAATCTGTACAAGCTTGGTAGCGCCCTCCCCATCTTGGACAACCATTTTAGCAAGTTGGAAGCAGATATTATCAAGAACTTTTTGAAATATTTCTTCTGACTCAAAATTATTGATTTTTACCCCTGATGTATTGTTTGCAAGGGCTAAAAGAGTATCATTGGTGCTGGTATCCCCATCAATTGTAATTCGGTTAAAAGACTTCGCACTTGCTCTGGTTAAAGATAATTTTAAATCCTTAGCTGAAATCTGTACATCAGAACAAATAAAAGCCAGCATTGTTGCCATATCAGGTCGAATCATACCAGAGCCTTTTGCAATACCCATAATTGAAAATTTCTTGCCTTCAATAATTCCATTTTTTTTTATCACTTTCCTATGGGTATCTGTAGTCAAAATAGCATCAGAAAAATCCTCTAAATGATCAAAGGAAAGTTGCGTGACAATATTTGGAATCTCTTTCTCAAATTTATCCATGGGAAGGTTTACACCAATCACACCTGTTGAAGATACAAAAACAAGATCATCTTCTATGCCAAGAGATTTAGCTAGTATTTTAGAACAGGACAAGGCATCTTCAATTCCCTTTTTCCCTGTAAAACAATTCGCATTACCACTGTTCACAAGAACAGCCTGGCAAAAACCATTTTTTATTTTTTCTTTACCCAAAAGTACTGGTGCTGCAACTACTTTGTTTCTTGTAAATAGAGCAGCCACCACAGCTGGTTGCTCACAATATATAAGTCCCAGATCTTTTCCGCCATTTTTTTTAATTCCAGCAGGTATGCCGGCAAATTTAAAACCTTTCATTAAATCAACTCCTTTTTTCTATACAATGGTAATCCCCACAGACTCAGCAACCACATACCCAATTTTTTTTGCCACAGCAACACCTGCAGTTTCCAATGCCAAAATAAAATCCGTACATTGAGAATCAGGTACAGAAAGCAACAAACCACCTGATGTCTGGGGATCAAACAGCAGTTCCTCTTCAGGTTTTGACAAAGAGGTTTGTATATCAAAATTTTCAGAGTTCACCATTTGGCGATTACCCTTGTTGCTGCCGGTTGTCTCGCCTTTATTATACATCTCCCGGGCGTAAGGATAGATTGGTATCGCATTAAAATCAACTACTACTCTTGCGCCACACCCCAGGGATATCTCAAGGAGATGACCAAGAATGCCAAAACCCGTAACATCGGTGCAGGCATTCAAATCAAACTTAAGCGCTGTTGCTATGGCAATATCATTTAAGGATGCAAGCACAGGAAGGATATCCTTTTCAAGGTCTTTAAATGGTAATTTGCCTGAACGAACTGCATTAAATAAGACGCCGGAACCAATGGGTTTTGTTAAGACCAGGGCATCGCCCGGTTTTGATCCCGCATTGGTTATTACCCGCTTTGGATCAACAATACCATTAACGCATAGCCCATATTTTGGCTCTTCATCATCAATAGTGTGCCCTCCGACAAGGCAGGCACCGGCTTCAAAAACCTTGTCATGCCCACCTCGCAAAATATCATGCAAAATCCCCATATCGAGACTCTTGGAAGGAAACATTACCAGGTTCAAGGCGGTAAGAGGTTTTCCTCCCATTGAGTATATATCTGAAATCGAATTGGCCGCAGCGATCTGGCCGAACCAATAAGGATCATCAACTGGCGGCGTGATAAAATCTACAGTATTAATCATTGCCATATCAGAGGACAGTTTATAAACGGCTGCGTCATCAGCAGTTTCTATACCCACCAAAAGGTTTGGATCAGATGGGGGCGTAAGGCCCTTTAGCACATCCGACAGATCCGCCGGACTAATTTTTGCCGCTCAACCACAGGTCCTGGCCAAACCCGTTAATGTCTTCTTTTTAAATAATTGCATTTATTCATCCTCGTAAAATAAAAAATGTAATTTCTACTCCATGGAAATGTTCTTCAAATTATAGATTCTGATCCTTATTCTGGGAACTCCTTAACTGTTGGAAATAATATGGTAAAAGTTGTCCCTTTCTCGATTTCACTGTCTACAAATAAGTGACCCTTATGATTTATAACAATACCATGAACCACAGAAAGTCCCATTCCTGTACCTTGATCTTTTTTCTTTGTTGTAAAAAAAGGTTCAAAAATATGTTTTAAAATATGGGGTGGCATTCCTTCACCCGTATCAGCCACACAAAGCTTCAGGTATTTTCCAGGCGCCAAATCCTGATTATATTTAATAGACGAATGATCAACTTTCTCATCACTTAATGACACAATAACTTCTCCATCAGATTTCTTTATGGCATGGCTTGCATTGATGCACAGATTCATAACTACCTGGTGGATCTGGGTCGGGTCTCCCATTATAGTTGAAAGAGCATTAACCTTTTCTATTATATTAATGGTTTTTGGCAAAGATGCACGAAGTAGTTTCACTGCCTCCTGTACTATAATATTAATCTGAACACAGCTGAATTTATTTTCAGACTGGCAACTATAGGTCAAGATCTGCTTAATCAAATCTTTGGCTCTGTCAGATGCATCCAAAATCATATTTAAATAGGTATGCTGTTCTGAATCTTTAGGAGCATCCATTTGGGCTAGTTCTACAAAGCCGACAATTCCTCCCAGAATATTATTAAAATCATGAGCAATACCTCCAGCAAGAGTTCCAATGGATCGAATTCGTTCTAATTCTGCTATTTTTTTTTGAATAAGCTTTTCTTTTTCAATACTGTTCTGAATAGTTTTGAGTAACATGGCATTTTCAATTGCAATGGCTGCATGATGAGAAAAAATACCCAATAACAAGGCATCATCTACATTAAAATTACCACCATTTTTTTTGTTGATCACCTCCAGCACCCCTATTTGCCTTTGATGAGATCGCATGGGAACACAGAGTATAGATTGGCTTTTAATACCGCTCATATCATCTATCTGTGAATAAAAACGAGGATCTTTTTTAGTATCTGATACCAGAGCATACTGCTGGTTTTCCATGACCCACCCAGCTACTCCAACTCCGGGCGGTATTCTGATGTCCTTTAGCTCTTCTGAGTTTGGACCAGTGGGAACACTGAACACTAATTCTCCGGTTTTTTCATCAAGAAGCATTAAAGTACTTCCTTCAGCATCAGTTACGATATTTGCATATTTCATAATCAGGGCCAAAACTTCTACGATGTCAATACTAGAATTAATAATAAATCCAACTTTAAGTGCAGTGGCAAGCTTTTCTCTGCTCAATTGGCATAAATTAACTTCCTGTTGGTTTTGAACTTTAAGTGCCGGTGCCAGCTGCCCCTCTTCTATAAACCCTTTTTTCATCAAGATCTGTCCAAGCATAGGGATATTTTCATTTTGCTTGATCTTATTTTTTGAAATCAGTTCTGACCGGTCAAAATCAGATTCAACAATAAAATCAGTAATAAAACTCTTTTGAAACTGTAATGCTTCATCAAGCTGCGTGCTTGAAATAATACCCATATTCGTAAGAATATCACCCAAAAGGTGAGAACTTATATTATTCATTCCCGTGCCCCATATTTTACAATTACTTGCTGAGTTTCGGTTTATTTTTCATTTCAACTTTTATATAGTCCCTTTATGAGTCTTTTACAAATGATCTCCTAAATCAACCTTATTATAAATAAAACTATTTTAATTTAATGGCACTATATCAAGAAAAAAACCGTCCTTCAATGTGAAAAACAGCACTCATTCACAACTGTAATCATAGGAAGGCATTCTTGAGTTGACATAGGAAGTTAAATGTTATAATTGTATATGCAAGTGTATGATTACTTTAAGGTGAATATGGAAAATAATGAAAACTTTCTAGAAAGCTGCCTGTTTTTTAACACCAATACATTGTCCAGGTATTTGTTAAAAATAGCAGAAAAAGAATTTAAACATTTAAATCTCTCTCCTGCCCATGCATCCATGCTGCTGCTGGTTTACGATACACCCGGGATTAGTCCAAAAGAATTAAGTTGTCGTCTAAACCTTACTCCATCAACTATTACTCGATTTGTAGATGCCCTGGAAAAAAAAGGACTTGTCAGCCGTAAAGCCAAAGGCAAAGCGGCATTTATTTCAGCCAGTAAAAAGGGGCTTGAATTAAAAAGCCCGGTTGCCGTTGCCTATAAAAACCTATATTTAAAATATACAAAAATTCTTGGCTCAGATTCAGCAAATAAATTATCGTTCACCATTTATTCCGTCAATAAAAAATTATCCCAGTTTATTGCTAATGGTGAATAAAAATTTTAAAATTGTTATTGAGTATGATGGTATAAATTTTTTCGGATGGCAAAAACAAACGGATAAAAAAACTATTCAAGGTGAGATAGAAAAAGTATTAACCCTGATTCTGAGTCAGGAAATCAAGATTATAGGATCCGGCCGAACAGATGCCGGAGTCCATGCCTTTGGCCAGGTGGCAAACTTTTATGCAGATACAAATATCGGGCCTCAAAAGATTAAAATTGCTCTTAACAGCATGATCAAAGATCCTATTGTTATCAGAGAATGCTGTATTATGGATGAAAATTTCCATGCAAGGTATAATGCCGTTTCCAAAGAATATCACTATTTTATTTTAAATAGACAAGACCCTTGCGCCATAGAAAGGTTGTATCAATGGCATATCAGATCCCCGCTGGATATTGAAGCGATGACCCAATGCTGTCGGGCAATTACTGGAATTCTTGATTTCAAGTCTTTTGAAAACACAGGTAGTATGAGGTCTTCAACCATTCGAGAAGTTCTTTTCGCCAGTATCACCCGATTAGATAATCAACGGGTTGTATTTAAAATTTGCGCTAATGGATTTTTAAAATACATGGTACGAAATCTTATAGGAACCATTGTCCTTGTAGGATTGAATAAAATATCAATTGATAAGTTTATACAAATAGTAGAAGCAAAAGACAGAACCTTAGCCGGTGCTACAGGACCTGCACATGGGCTTTTTTTAAAAAAAGTGAATTATTCCTGATCTTTTATTTTTTTGATATGATCATTATAATACGATATGATATCCCTTCTGTAAATTAAACCGATCAATTGACCTGAATTTTCCTCTTCCATAACTGGTAAAGCATCAATGTTTTTTTGTGTCAACTTTAAAAGGACTGTGTTCAGATCTTCAGAAGGTGTGGTGTAAATCAAATCAGACACCATTATATCTTTCATGACAACCAAGTTTTCGATATGGGTTGTGAAAATAACTTCTCGAATATCATTTGATGAAAAAATACCTGAAAAATCCCCTTTTCTATTAATAACCGGGAAATAATGTTGTTTTGTGCTTGAAAATATTTTTTTAAATTCGCTGAAAGCCATATCTTCATTGACACATTTGACCTTTTTGATTCGCTTTCGTAAATTTTCTACTTTTATAGTTTGAAGAATATCCATCATGAATTCACCGGCATGGACTGGAGAATCAATCCTTGATTTGACCTGATTTTCGAAAATAGTCCATCGCTTGCATAATAAATAACAAATTGAACATACCATAAGGCTTGGTAACAATAGGTGGTAGGAATTGGTCATCTCACTGATAAAAATAATAGTTGAAATAGGCGTGTTGGATGCTGCTGCAAAAAAACCTGCCATACCAACTATAACGAATGATCCAGGGCTCGTAACAACAGAAGGGATAAGCAGGTTAAAGATTTTTCCGACAGCCCCTCCCATGGCTCCTCCTATGACAATGGATGGACCAAATACACCGCCGCTGCCTCCTGATCCAATAGAAAATGATGTAGTAAATATTTTTCCCAGAGCCAATGCAATCAGAGTTGGAATGGCCACCTGGTTGAAAATTGCCTGTTGGGCTATTCCATAACCAAATGCAAGGGTATAGGGAAGGAAAAAGCCGATTACTCCTGTAATTAAACCACCAATGGCTGGTTTAAAATGGTTGGGGATTGATAATTTTTTAAAAATATCAATAACTCCATAAAATACTTTAATATAAAGAATAGCAGTAAGCACTAGAACGCCGGCAAGTACGAGATAAGGCCCCAACTCCAATGGGTTTTGAAATTTAAAATTTGGAGAATCAAATAAAGAGCCCCATCCGAAAACAAGACAGAAAGTGCAATAGGCTACAACAGAGGAAATACCTGCTGGAATAATGACTTCTGATTCAAAGTCAGGGTCACGATAGAGTACTTCGGCTGCAAAAAGCGCTCCTGCCAGAGGGGCACGAAATATGGATCCTACCCCGGCACCTATACCAGCCGCCATCATAATTCTTCTTTCTCTTTCGGAAAGCTTGAACTTGGTTGCCAGAAAAGATCCAAAACCAGCCCCGATTTGTGCAATGGGCCCTTCTCTTCCACCTGATCCACCAGTTGTTAATGTAATAGCAGATGCAATTGTTTTGATGAAAGGAATTCTGCCCCGGATCAGACCCCCCTTATGATGATAGGCATCAATGGCAGCATCTGTTCCATGCCCTTCGGCTTCAGGGGCAAATGTGTAAACGATCCACCCGCTTACAAGGCCGCCTAAGGCAGGAAGAATTAAAAGCATCCATTTATTAAAAGGTGTCTGGGTATGGGGTAAGAGAAGGTGTTCTCCTGCTGGAGATGCCGGTCGGTATCCTGCCAGAAGATCCATGAAATAATGCATGCCCAGTCCGCATAAATAATGGAAAACAATGGCGCCACAACCGGCAATAAGTCCGATTAAGACAAAATAAAACAGCCATCTCCCTGCAATTGCAATATCCTGTGAACCAACACTTTCTCTGAAACCCATGAAATCAACCTTTTTTTAGATCAGATATTCCGCTCAATATGATATCAAATAATGTTTCAACATCACTCTCTTCAAGACAGGAAAAGGCAACCCGGATATTTTTTTTACCAATAGAGATCAAACCGGTCCCATAGTTATCCAAGAGATGAACCCTTAGCTCTTCCGCATCCACATCCTTGAGTCGGATACACATGAAATAACCGGAGTTAAATGGATAAACATCAAAGGCATTATTATATTTCGGATTTATTAAGACCTTTTTTATTTTTAAGGCGCGTCTTTTAAGAAGCTCAAATTTTTCTTGCTTATAAATTTCATAATTTTCATCTGACATGGATTTTAAAATGATGGTCTGGCTTAAATGAGAGGCATTGGAAATATTACCCCTGATACATCCGGCAGTCTTTTTTTCCAGCGCTTCAAGAATAGTATTATTATCACCGCAAATACCATAGGTAATAAAACCGATTCTCAAGCCCCAGGCATAATCTTCTTTTGTCGCTCCGTCTAGTTTTATTGCTATAAGGCGTTTATCGGCTCCAGCCAATTTAGAGAATATTGATTCCTTGCAGGTATCCTCTTCAAAATACAATCCAAAGTAAGCGTCATCACAGGCTGCAACCACATTGGTTCCCTTTTGAGCAATATCTATGAGAATACTTGCAACCTTTTGTGCTTCGGTTACATTTAAAGAATAACCACTGGGATTATGGGGAAAGTTTAAAACAGTAATAATTTTATCATTTTTTTTGGCCTGTTCGTAAATTACTTTTTCAAAAGAATCGATATTAAATCGAGTCAATTTATCATCATATGCTTTGTAATGAACTATGCGTGCATTGTTCCTGATACAAAAAGTCATATTATAATTGCCCCACATCATATCAGGCATAACAATCACATCGTTAGGATCAATCCACATATCAGAGAATATGCTGACCCCGTGTGTGATACCAGAAGTCACAACAGGAAGACTGATTGCTTTATTTTTAAGAGATGTATTTTTTTTATAAAGTTCGTTTTTCCATTTGCTGCGTAGAGCCGGGAGACCAAATGAAGGGGCATAAGTCAAATAATCATCAGGTTCAATATTATTAATATATTTTGTGAGTGAAGAAAGGCTTAAAACCTTACCCCCTTCTTTGGCTATTCCAATGGTTGCATTTATTTTATCTGCTTTTTGTTTGGCTTCAGCACTCTGACTAAGAATGCCTTTTGGGAAAAAAAGCTCTTTTCCCATATTGGAAAGCATTTCAAAAACGTGGGGATTTGATCCATTAATAGTTTTGTTTAGTTTTTTTGCAATTGGATTCATACATCACTCTTTTAAAATAGTTAATAGATAAAATTAGAACCGAAAAAAAAACTCTGCAGTTTTATTAAGGCAAAAACCACAGAGTTTAAAGAAAACGGGTATAAAAAGATTATCTTCTTTTAGATGCCTTGATTGGATTAATCTTTTGTTTTTTAGAAATTGCAGCGGTTTTGACATGGGTTGCAATATTACAGTTTCCATTTTTCCATTTTAATGAAGGATCAGGGGCAGCTACGCAATAAGTACCTGTTTCAAATTCTGAAGTTCTCGCGCATCCCTTACACTCATCAATTATGGCCAGACATGCTCCTTCGTTGTAACTGCAGCCTTTTTTTGTCATAAATACGCAATCGTCGCCTTCCCTAATAGTTGTACAAATCATAATATAATCCTGTAGTTTGAAGTTATAAATAAGAGAAACACATTGTTTTCTTTATTAATTCATTTTTCTTGTATTGTCTGAACCTGACGCAAATATCACAATTTTAAAAAACTGTCAATATTTGAGTTCTTTTCAATCATAATTTTTTTATATAAAAAACAAGTTGAGTATTGTATATAACAAATACATAAAGCAAATTTTCAACCCATAAAAATGAGATATTATTTTATCATGATAATCGAAAAAGCAAAAGAAGCATTAAAAATTGAAGCAGATAGTATTTTGCAATTAACCAAGAAAATTAGCGGCTCTTTTGAAAGGCTTGTTAATGCAATATGCAATTCCAGGGGCCGGGTTATAATTTCCGGCATAGGAAAATCAGGTCTGATTGGTAAAAAAATTGTCGCCACTCTCGTCAGTACTGGAACCAATTCAATTTTCTTACATCCGGTTGAAGCACTTCATGGGGATCTGGGGATGGTCAGTGGTGAAGATATTTTTATCGCAATTTCCAACAGTGGTGAGACCAATGAGATTAACCAACTGCTCCCGGTGATTAAAAATATCGGATGCCTGGTTGCGGGGTTTACAGGTAACTTTGACTCCACCATGGCCAAATCTTGCGAGATACTTATTGATACAGGGGTTAAAAAAGAAGCCTGCCCTTTTAATATGGCTCCAACTTCAAGCACAACTGCACAACTTGCCATGGGGGATGCCCTTGCAGTTGTTTTGATTACAATGAAAAAATTTAAAAAGAGTGATTTCATGAAATCACATCCTGGGGGAGTATTAGGCCAACGCCTTTCATGCAGAGTGGGTGAAATCATGTTTGAAGCTTCAACTGCACCATGGGTTTTGACAGGATCTTTAATGGGCCTTGCCCTAGAACAAATGGATAGGTTTAAACTAGGAGCGGTGATTGTTCTGGACTTTGAGAAGAAACTGAAAGGCATCATCACTGACGGCGATATAAGACATTGCATGGCCAATAAAGAAACAGATTTAAGAACTCAAACCGTAGATAAAGTCATGAGTTCAAATCCACATTCATTAAATGCCAAGTCTTTTTTATATGAAGCATTAAATATTATGGAAAAATATCAAATTACAGTGCTTCCAATTGTTGAGGAAGATAACCGCCTTGACGGAATATTACATTTACATGATATTCTTGGAAAAGGATCTTTTCAATTTAATGGGGCTGGCAATGAAAAACTTTAATTTCAACACAGATATCCCAACCCTTGGTAAACCAAAAATCATCTCTCCTTTAAAACGTCACACAAAAGCTAAGGAACTTGTTAAAAAATTTGTTTCAGATGAGGCAAGGATAATTGTTGATGTTCAAATAAATCATCAAAGAATAAATCCGGATAATATAAACAGCTTTGATCAGGCAGGACCAAGAGAGAAAATATATTTTGATCCAAGTAAACTGAAATGTGTTATTGCAACCTGTGGAGGTTTGTGTCCAGGATTAAATGATATTATCCGGTCCATTGTATTGGAACTCCATCACATATATAATGTTAAGGCTATTTATGGAATCAAACACGGACTTCAAGGATTTATACCTGAGTTTGAACATGAGGTAATGGATTTAAATCCTGATTCTGTTTATGGAATCCAAAATACAGGCGGTTCAATATTAGGCTCTTCCAGGGGAACCCAGGATATTGGTATGATAGTTGATTGTTTGGAACGGATGAGCGCCGGCATTCTTTTTTTGGTTGGTGGAGACGGAACATTAATGGCATCAAAAAAAATAGCAGAAGAGATTGAAAATAGAAATTTAAAAATATCGGTCATAGGCATTCCAAAAACCATTGATAATGATATTTATTTAGTATCCCGCTCATTTGGATTTGATACTGCAGTTGATGTTGCAACTCTTGCAATTAAGGGGGCTCACAACGAAGCTGTTGCATACCCCAATGGAATTGGTTTGATAAAACTTATGGGCAGACATTCCGGATTCCTGGCGGCTACTGCCGCGCTGGCACAACAGGATGCAAATTTTGTTCTCATTCCAGAGGTTGATTTTTGCCTGAATGGAAAAACTGGATTTTTACAGGCCCTTGAAAATAGAATTATTCATCGAAAACACGCTGTTATCATTGTAGCTGAAGGTGCCGGACAAAATTTATTTAATGATAAGCTAAAAGAATTTGATCCTTCTGGAAATGTTGTTCTCCAGGATATTGGTCTTTTCCTCAAAGATAAAATTTCTCAATGGTTTAATGCAAAAAATATTCCCATTTCATTGAAATATATTGACCCAAGCTATATTATCAGGAGCCTTCCTGCCAATGCAAATGACAGTGTTTTTTGCGGCTTCCTTGGCCGTGATGCAGTACACGCAGGAATGGCTGGAAAAACAAAATTATTGATCAGTTATTGGAATAATCATTACGTTCATGTTCCTATGGATGCGTCAGCAGGCAAGAGGAAAAATATGGACCCCCAGGGGAGACTTTGGCAGTCAGTATTGTAAGCAACTGGTCAAGATGATTTTTTCATCGATTGATTTCAACAAATTTCCCTTTTTTAATTGTCATAAGAAAGAGATCTCTGTGAGCCGTGCCATCCTTATCAAAAAAAGTATTACCGGTAGCACCTTTAAAAATGCGCCGAACCTTGAGTGCATTCTTTAAACTTTGCCTTGAATCAATGGTTTCATCCATGGCAGATAAAAAAAGAATGGATGTGGTATCATAGGATATGGCTTCTAAAAACTTGGGTTTAGTATTAAACACTGCCTTGAATTTTTTTGTAAATTCTAAAGTTGCCGGATTTTGACTCCCATCAAAAAATCCGTCAGCAATAACAGCTTGTTTATTATAGCCTTTTACATCTTTTAAAAGTTTTTTATTATGCCATAAATTTGTTCCGACAAGATACATGCCTTTGGCATCGTAATAAGCCAGTTGTGGAAGAATCATGTTCAATTTTGAAGGCGAATCAGGAATAAACAATGCTTCAAAATCAATTTGAATTTTTTCTTCACCTTTTTTAATCGGTTTGTCTGATAGGGCATCTGTTTGTGCCGAATCCATATCAGCCTGATCATTGTTCAATTTGACATCATTTTCAGGTATAACTGACTCTGGTTTTAAAAAATCAGGAATCGGAAAAAACTGTCCGGTAAGCTTTTTTATAGGGTCTGAAAAATCTGTTTTTTTACCATCATAAGCTTCAACACCTACTACTTCTCCTTCATATTCATCAACTATGTCCCAGAAAAGTTTCATATATTTTTTACCATACTTTTCATTTGGATAAAGAATGGCAACCTTTTTTATGCCCAGATTGAGAAATAAATATTCACCAAGTGTTCGAACCTGCATTTCAGGTGTAATAAAATTTGAAAACAAATATTCTCCTTTTAAAGAAAAATCACTTTTTTGAGTCAAGGCAATGATGGGGATTTGAAGTTTTTCTGCTTCCTGCCCGGCTTCATGAACCATTAATAATGGTCCTATTATTCCAGCAACATTTTTTTTATATAATTGCTGGATACAGTCAATGGTTATATCCGGGTTTGCCTGGGTATCTTTTATGATGAGCTTGAATTGCTTATCATATTTTTTTGACAATTCCTGTATGGCCAATTGGACACCTGTTAATGCTCGTTTCCCAAAAATGGCATATTTTCCGGTTAAAGGCAAAAGACATCCAATTGTATGCCTGTTGAAAAGTGATTTTTTCATATCTTCCACAAGATCAGCTGCATCAGAGTAATATGGATGGTCAGGATATTCTAATAAAAAGACTTCAAGTATTTCCCTGGATTTAACAGCATTATTTTCCGAAGCATAATTCAAACCAAGCCAATATAGTAACAATGATCTTGGAATATGAATATTTTTTATATTAATAAATTCCTGTATGGTTTTTGCAGGAGTTTTCACAAGAACAGATTCAATGGCTGATATTAATTGAGGCTTTTGGTCTGCATCAGCCTGAGAAAGAGCTTGATTATAAATAAATAAAGCATCCTGAAAATCTCCCTGTATAGCAAATTTTTTGGCTTCATGAGACAGACTTTTTATAATGGAAATTTTTGGACTGTCTTCTTCAATTTTTTCTTTTTGGACCTTTTCTTTTTCAACAGGTACTTTTGCAGGCATTTTTGCACAGGCAGACAAACAAAAGATTACAAATAAAATAATCAGGTATTTATAATGATAATTATTTAAATAGTCAGACATCATGTTTGGTATTGCTTATTTTATTGGTTATTTTGATTACACTTTCATTTTAGTTTCAAACCCATAATCTAGAAACAAGAACTATATGTAAAATAAAAAATTATGTCAAAAACTCTTTTATCAAGGTTTCAGCCTCATGACCTTGAGAAGGCTTAAGCCAATTAATACTATTATCTTTATTAAACCATGTAAATTGCCTTTTGGCATATCGTCTTGTATCCCTTTTTAACAGCCTTACTGCTTCTTCCCAATCGACTTCATTGGTTATGAACATTGCCATATGCTTATACCCAATGGATTGCATGGATTTTAAGTTAAATGAATAACCCTTTTGAGCCAGGGTTGTCACTTCTTTGAGCAGCCCTTGATGAAGCATCTTGTCAACCCTTTTATTTATTCGGTCATAAAGCTTTTCCCTGTCCATATATAATCCAATTTTAAAATACTTATATCTTATGTCCTCAAAGTTATGGTTTTTTTGACGATCAGAAATTTTCCGGCCGCTAGTCAGAAAAACCTCTAATGCTCTAATCACTCTGAAAGAATCATTGGGATGTATTTTTTTTGCAGCATCAGGGTCATATTTTTTAAGTTTTTGATAAAGGCTTGTGCTCCCATTTTCTTCAAGTTCTATGGTTAATTGATTTAATATTTTCGAACTTATAGGCTTTGACCGGAACAATCCATTTAAAAGTGCCCTGATGTAAAGTCCTGTGCCACCAGTTATAATGGGAACTTTTCCACGAGTGGTAATATCTTCGATAGCATTATCGGCAGTTTTAGCGTATCGACCCGCATCAAAATCCTCTTTTGGATCAACAAAATCTACAAGATGATGCCGTGCCAGTTTTAATTCTTCAGAACTTGGTTTAGCAGTACCGATATCCATGTGTTTGTAAATTTGCATTGAATCTGCACCTATAATTTCTCCATTAAAACGCCTGGCAATCGAGATGGCAAAAGAGGTTTTTCCTATTCCAGTGGGGCCGCAAATTACAATAATTTTTTTCATAAACTATGTTTTCTTCACCTCAATAATTGTTGACAATTCTTACTTGATAGCTCTATAACATAGCACTTTGGTATGAAAAATATAAGATTTTATATATTTTTCATAATGAAGAAACATTATGATATAAATTGCAACAGGAGAAAACTAATATGAGTAATAAACTAACCGGATCTGTGGTTGTTATTGGTGGCGGTATTTCCGGCATGCTTTCAGCTCTTGATCTTGCAAATTCCGGGTACTATGTTTATTTGGTGGAAAAAGGTCCTTCAATTGGCGGAGTTATGGCCCAGCTTGACAAGACCTTTCCAACAAATGACTGTGCAATGTGAATTATCTCACCCACACTGGTCGAGGTCGGCCGGCATTTAAATATAGAACTTCTAACGCTTTCAGAAGTAATTGATGTAAAAGGTGAGAAAGGAAATTTTCAGGTCGAAATTCTGAAAAAGCCCAGGTATGTAGATGTAAATCTGTGTGTCGGATGTGGGGCCTGTGCAGAAAAATGTCCAGGCAAATTTGATGATACCTATAATGCGGATTTAATTAAACGGACTGCCATTTATGTAGAATATCCCCAGGCGGTTCCACTGAAATACGCTATTAATCCAGATATCTGCTTAAAATTAACTAAGGATAAATGCGGGACCTGTGAGGATGTATGTCCTGCCAACGCAATTGATTATACACAAACCAAGGAAAAAATAAACATTGAAGCCGGATCAATTATTTTCTCTCCGGGATTCACCCCTTTTGATCCTGAAAAATTTGATAATTATCAATATGCTAATTTTCCAAACGTTGTGACATCCATGGAATTTGAACGAATTCTGTCGGCTACTGGACCTACCATGGGACATGTTACAACTTTTCCACAATTGCCGATAAATCCTAAAAAGAAAAAAGACAAACTGCTTGCTGAAAAAAGGAAGGATCCCAAAAAAATAGCATGGTTCCAATGTGTGGGATCAAGAGATATAAACAAGTGTGACAACCCTTATTGTTCTTCTGTCTGCTGCATGTATGCAGTTAAAGAGGCAATTATCGCCAAAGAACATGCCGGAGGCGATCTGGACTGTTCTATTTTTTATATGGATATGAGAACACCAGGTAAAGAATTCGAAAAATTTTATCAGAACGCTAAAGATAAACATGGAGTTAATTTTATTCGATCAAGAGTTCACTCTGTAACTGAAAATCCTCAGACCCATGATCTGAATATCCGATATGTGGACGAATTGGGTCAAATAGTCCATGACACCTATGACATGATTGTTTTGTCTGTGGGTCTGGAAATTTCAAATGAGACCAAAGAACTATCCCATAAACTTGGAATTGATCTAACACCTAACGGGTTTTGCAAGACCGATTCATTTGAACCTGTCTCAAGTTCCAGAGATGGTATTTATGTGTCAGGTGTATTTAATAATCCCAAGGACATTCCTGAATCGGTTCTAGATGCCAGTGCAGCAGCATCTGCTGCAGGAGATGCTTTAAGTGCAGCCAGAAATACGCTTACTAAAGCTATTGAAAAAATACCGGAAATCAATGTTATAGGTGAGCGACCCAGAATCGGAGCCTTTATTTGTGACTGTGGATCTAATATAAATGGTGTTGTAGATTGTCCGGATGTCACTGAATATGCAAAAACATTACCCTATGTCGAATTTGCCGATGAGGCCATGTATGCATGCAGCCAGGATGCCCAGGCTAAGATGGTTGAATACATCAAAGAGAAGAACCTGAACCGGATTGTTATTGCAGCCTGCACACCCAAAACCCATGAACCACTTTTTCAGGAAACACTGGCCAACGCAGGGTTAAATAAATACCTGTTTGAAATGACCAATATTCGAAACCATAATTCCTGGGTCCATAAAAACAATCCTGAAATTGCTACCCAAAAAGCCAAAGATCTTGTCAGAATGGCTGTGGCCAAGGCTGCTTTAGCGGAGCCGTTAAAAGAAGAAAAAATTACTGTAAATGATTCGATTTTAATTATTGGTGGCGGATTAGCGGGTATGACTTCTGCAAAAAGCCTTGCGACTCAAGGATATAAAACCCATATTGTTGAGAAAAAAGACAAATTGGGCGGTGAGGCTCATAAGCTTTACAGAACTGCTCAGGGTGAAGATGTTCAGTCCAAACTCAATGAGTTGATCAAAGAAATTGAAAGTAACGACAATATAATTGTTCATAATAATACCACTCTTGAAAGCGTTGACGGGTTTGTGGGAAACTTTAAATCAACCCTGAAAAACAATGATAAAGAGTTTGAACTTGAATATGGAGTAGCTGTTCTGGCAACGGGAGCCAAAGCCTTTGTACCAGATGAATATAAATATGGGAAAGATAGCAGGATTATCACTTCTCTTGATCTGGATAAAATGTTTAAAACCAATGATGTGGATCTTGATAGGGTGAACAGTGCAGTTTTTATTCAGTGTGTGGGATCAAGACAGCCTGACCGCCCCTATTGTTCCAGAGTCTGCTGCACGCATTCCATCGACAATGCCATTGAACTCAAAGAGCGTAAGCCTGATATGGATATTTTTATTCTTTATCGGGATATTAGAACCTATGGTGAAAGAGAGCTTTTATATAAGAAAGCAAGAGAGCTTGGAGTTATCTTTATCCGATATGATGTAGACAAAAAGCCGCAAGTCAGGATTGATAACAGCCAACTTTTTATCAGGGTTAATGATCATGTGTTGAATAAACCTATTGAAATAGAAGCTGATCTGCTTACCCTTGCAGTTGCATTGGTTCCAAGAAAAGATGAGACACTTGCCAATTTCTTTAAAGTACCGTTAAACGATGAAGGTTTTTTTGTTGAAAAGCATGCAAAATTAGGCCCTGCTGAATTTGCAACAGATGGTGTTTTTGTTTGTGGTTCAGGCCACTATCCAAAACCTGTTAACGAAGCAATTACCCAGGGAAGAGCATCTGCTTCAAGAGCACTTACACTTCTTGCCAAAAAGGACAGCCTTTTCACAAGCGGAACCGTCGCAAGTGTTGATCCGTTAAAATGCAGTCAATGTGGCGTTTGTGTATCCATTTGTCCCTACTCAGCACCACTATTTTTAACAGAAGGCAGATTTGAAGGAAAAGCAGATGTAAATGCAGTGCTTTGTAAAGGCTGCGGACTCTGTGTTGCATCTTGCAGATCCGGTGCCCTGCATCTTCGAGGCTTTGATACAAATCAGATTTTTTCACAAATATATGCAATGAGTGAAGTGGTTTAAAGGAGATATTAGATAATGGCTGATCAAGATATTAAAATTGTAAGTTTTCTTTGCAACTGGTGCAGCTATGGCGCAGCAGATCTTGCAGGTGTCAGCAGGATGGAATATCCGGCAGATATAAGAGTTATAAGGATACCCTGTTCCGGAAGGATGAGTCCAAAATTCATACTTTCTGCATTCAGGGAAGGAGCTGATGCAGTATGGGTGTCCGGCTGACATCCGGGTGAATGTCATTACCTGGATGGTAATTATTATGCGCGCAGAAAATTTGCTTTAATGGGAAATCTTTTCGAACATATGGGAATTGAACGGGACAGAATTCATTTTTCCTGGATCTCATCTGCAGAGGCAACAAAATTTGTGGATGTGGTTAAAGAGATTTCAGATAAAGTAAGGGCACTTGGGCCAAATAAGAAACTTGTAAAGGACTATAATTAAAAAGGTAAGTTTATGAATACCTGTATAAATAAAATCAGGGAGCTGGCTTTGGAACTTCTGGATAAAAAAGAGGTTGAAAAAGTTATTGGTTTTGCAAACGGAACCATTCCCCTGGCAACAAGTCCTATTGCCATAACATCAAAACAAGATATTGAAAAACTTGTTTTTAATTCAACATGCGGACTTAATCTTGCCAATTACTTAAGAGATCAAAAAGGTAAAATAGCTGTTATTGCCAAAGGATGTGATACAAGAAATATTGTCACTCATATTGTAGAAAACCAGATCAAACGAGATCAACTTTTTATTATAGGAGTTCCCTGCAATGGAATGATTGATCAATTCAAGATTGCAGCATTGTTTAATGATGAGATCATTGAATTTTCTGAAGATGGTGATACACTTAATATTAAATCTTCCTTAAAAGAAGAAAAATTATACAAGAAAGATTATTTAAGAGAAAACTGCAAGGTTTGCATGCATAAAAACCCTGTGATTTATGATGTACTGGCAATGGATCTTGTTGAGGAACAAACTCTTGACAATCCCTATCCGGATGTTGACAAAATTGAAGCTATGGATTCGGATAAAAAATGGCAGCACTTTCAAGATTTAACTAAAAATTGTATACGTTGTTATGCCTGCAAAAATGCATGCCCCTTATGTTATTGCCCCACCTGCTTTGTAGATGAATCAAGCCCCCAGTGGGTTGGCAAAGGTCAGAATAAAACTGATGTAAACACATTTCATTATTTAAGGGCATTTCATTGTGCAGGTCGTTGTACTGACTGTGGTGCATGTGTCCAAGCCTGCCCCATGGATATTAATGTCAGAGATTTTACAAGAAAATTAAATAAAGATTCATTTGAAATGTTTGGCTGGGAAGCAGGATTAGATATCACCAAACGTCCACCCCTGGACGCATACAGTCCGGATGATCCCGACGATTTTATCAAGTAAACAAAAAGGGTATACAATGAAATTTATAACAATTGATAAAAAAGACTGGGCCAATGGCATTGGAAAATCAAGGAAGACCTATAAGCTTTTTGGTCCTGTTAAAGATAAAAACGGCTTTCTTATCAAAAGCCTTGAAAAGGATATCATGCCTGAAATGGATTATCCTGATTCAGTTATGTCAGCAAAATCTATTATTTTTCCCCAGACTGAAAAGATGCTTTGCACAACTCTGGATGAGTCACAAGAAGAACACCACATCATGAAAAGAGTGGAAATGGACAACTCACCAAGAGCAATTTTGGGTATCAGGCCTTATGATGCTAAAGCAATTCAGATTGTTAATCTTAATTTTGATACAGATGACTTTCGTGATCCATACTGGTGTGATGCATTGAACGCAACAACATTGATAGGTTTGGGCATCAACAAACCAGGCCCATTTGATTTTTCCACTTCTACCGGGACAGGACCCTTTTGTGAAGAAGGTCTTGATATTCTCATGGCTGATCTTGATGATAAATATCTGGCAAAGATCCTGACAGATAAAGGCAAGGCCTTTATGGATGTATGTGAGTTTGAAATCAAAGCTGATGAAAAGGAAAGCCAGGCACTTTTTGATATTTTAAGGAAAGAAGCAGAAAAAAACATTAAATCCCATATTGATACGGATAAATTAAGTGAGAAGACCATACTTGAGCTTCATGATGCTCCTTTCTGGGATGATGTTGCATTCTCCTGTATCAATTGCGGAACCTGCACCTTTGTCTGTCCAACCTGCTGGTGTTTTGACATTCAGGATGAAACCAAGCAAAAATCATCCATCAGATTTCGAAACTGGGACACCTGTATGTCGTCATTATTTACCCGGCATGCCACAGGACATAATCCAAGGGCTACAAAGACCCAGCGGGTCCGCCAAAGATTTATGCATAAATTGAAATACTTTTTTGACAAATACGATCAGGGAATCATGTGTGTTGGATGCGGCAGATGCGTTAAAAGCTGCCCGGTCAATATCGACATTCGTGAAGTGTGCAATATTATGAACACATATAAAAAACAAGATTAGCGAACAAAGGAGGAACCATGGAAAACCCATATATACCGTATCCGGTTCGCATTGATGATATTGAAATTGCAACTGAAGACAAATCTTTAAAAACATTTAAATTTGTGTTTTTAAACAAGGAAGATGAAGAAAAATTTTCATATCAGGCCGGGCAGTTTGCGGAATTATCCATACCAGGTATTGGAGAAATTCCCATAGGTATTGCATCTTCCCCGGTTGAAAAAGGATTTGTAAAATTTACTGTATTTAGAACCGGTGTTGTAACTTCCCACCTTCATAATATGAAGATTGGTGATATAATGGGTATCAGGGGCCCGTTGGGCAATTGGTATCCCTGGGACAAACTGGAAAATAAAAATGTTGTAATCATTGGTGGTGGATTTGCATTTACAACTTTAAGATCATCCATCATATATATGCTCGATCCCGCCAATAGGAATAAATTCAAGAATATTGATGTGGTCTATGGTGCAAGATCTCCCGGTATGTTGCTCTATAGAGAAGAACTCTATGAATGGGAAAAACGAAGTGATATCAATATGCATATAACAGTCGATTCAACAGATGATCCAAACTGGAAATACCATACAGGATTTGTTCCCCAGATTGTTGAACAAAACGCTCCAAAAGCAGATAAGGACACATATGCCATTATCTGTGGGCCACCGATCATGATTAAATTCACCCAGCCTTCCTTAACCCAACTCGGGTACAAGGAAGATCAAATTATCATGTCACTTGAAAACAAGATGAAATGTGGAATCGGCATGTGCGGCAGATGCAATATTGGAAAAGAACTTGTTTGTAAAGATGGTCCAGTCTTTACTCTTGAACAGATTAACCAAACACCGAAAGAATATTAACCGGGTTTTATTTTATATTGACAAATAAGTATTGCTTAAGATATATTCATGCTTTAATTATTGAAACTAAGGCGGTATGCCTTAAAAGAACAATAAAAAACTTTTTATAGGAGGTAATTTTAGATGGCGACAATTGAATTCAATGGGAAACCTTTCGAAATAGACGAAGATGGATTCCTTCTTGATTATAATACGTATTGTGAGGAGTGGGTTGACTATGTAAAAGGTCAGGAAGGTATTGAAGAGCTTACTGATGAACATTGGACACTTATAAAAGTTCTCCAAGACTATTATGAAAAAAATGGTATTGCTCCAATGGTTCGTGTTCTTTCCAAGCTGACCAAGTTTAAATTAAAACATATCTATGAACTTTTTCCTTCAGGACCAGGAAAAGGTGCATGTAAAATGGCTGGTCTTCCAAAACCAACCGGATGTGTATAGTAATACCTTTATTCGATATTTGTATTAGTTATTAAAGGCTCTGCATGATAAGTGCAGGGCCTTTTTATATTTTTTGTTCAAGGAGTTGAGATATGCCTGTAATTAATGATAAAAACCGAGAGATACTTAATAACATCCAGGTTGATTTCCCTATTGATTCCAGACCCTATAAAATTCTTGCCCAAAAACTTGGTCTTACTGAAGAAGAGTTGATCAAAAGGATCAACCAAATGAAGAAAGAGATGCTCATAAGGCGTATTGGTGGCAATTTCAGTCCTGACAGACTTGGATACCATTCAACCCTTTGTGCGGCCAAAGTCCCTGAGGAGAAAATAACATTATTTACAAAAACAGTTAACGCTTATTCAGGAGTTACCCACAATTATAAACGGGATCATGAATTCAATATCTGGTTCACATTTATTGCCCCTTCTGTTGAAATTATCAAGGACAGTCTTAAACAAATACAAAAAATGACCGATGTTGAGACAATACTGAATCTACCTGCAACAAGAGTTTTTAAAATCAGTGCCAATTTTAAATTATGAAGATATTTAAGGCTGCACTTATCGTTCAAAACTGCATTGCCGGTAATTTTGAAAAAAATTTAAAATCCACCCTGGACTTAATATCAGCAGCCACCCAAAAAGGTGCAAAATTTATTGTTTTCCCTGAAATGAACCTCACCGGTTATGTTGCCGGCTCTGATATTAAAAAAATTTCCAGACCCATTACCCGGGATATGGTGAGCCTGTTTTCATCCCTGGCCAATAAATTGGAGTCAACGATACTGGTTGGGCTTGCAGAAAAAACGCTCAAGGAAAATATATACGCGTCACACCTGGTTTTCAACCCTGACAAATCATTTGAAATATATAGAAAAATTCATACTGCACCCTTTGAAAAAAAATACTTTACTCCGGGAAATAAAATTAAAATTTTTAAATCTCAAGGACTTAAATTTGGTATCCAACTTTGCTATGATGCCCATTTCCCTGAATTATCGCTGGCAATGGCATTAAAGAAAGTAGATGTGATTTTCATTCCCCATGCTTCACCAAGAGGCAGTTCACAAGAAAAATACGAATCCTGGATTCGACACCTGAGAGCAAGGGCTTTTGACAACACAGTTTATATTGCCGCCTGCAATCAAAACGGCAATAACACCAAAAAACTTTTTTTTCCAGGGGTAAGCGTATTTATAGGACCCGATGGAAATGTTCTCTACAAATCAGTCACTGAAACAGAAGGAATTCATATTATCAATATAAAAAAGAGCGTATTGAATGCTATCAGATCTCATAAAATGAAATATTTTCTACCCCACCGTCGCAGTGATTTATTTAAATTTTAATCTATTCTTTTATTTTTTCTTTACGGTTTTGGATATAGGCATTTCGCATGGCGGCATAAGGATCCAGTGCCGCTCTTTTTAAAGCTTCATAATCACCTATGTGAAATGAAGTCGTATTTATCCTATCAAAGATTTTAATTCCTGATGATAATGTCCATGGTTCAAGATAATTGACCGGGGTTAAAAAGCTATCACCAACTATACCTATTAGATCTCTGAGTGTTGATGGTCCAAGTATTGGTAATACAATATAAAATCCATTCCCAATGGCATAGCTACCAAGGGTTTGCCCAAGATCCTCATTGGCTGTGTGAAGATCAAATTTGTTTTGGGCAACCTGCACAAATCCTATACCGCCAAAAGTTGAATTAATTAAAAAAATCCCAATTTCATTTCCTGCATCTTTGATTTTACCCTGTAAAATGCTGTTAGTGAATCTGACAGGAAAAATAAGGTTATGAAAGAAACTTTTTATCCCCTTTCGTGCAGGAACGGGCATAATGGCTTTATAACCTTCAGCAATGGGTTTTATTGCTTGAAAAAATAAAAAATCGTTAAAAGTATACATGAGATAATTAAAATAAAATAATGGATCAGAAAAGGTCTCAGATTCAAAGGTCTCATCAAAATCTTCAAAAATTTCTTTTTCCAGCTCATCATCTTTATTTATGGGCCTTGCGTTTTGAGCCAAGAACATGGTATCTGGATTATCCAGCGGATAAAAAGACCTGGAAACCGTATCGTTTGATAAAACAGGTATGATAAAGGTATTATCCTGGGCAAAACAAGTTGATACCTGGATAAAAATAATTGCTAAAATAAAAAATATAGATTTTTTCCCCATAACTGACTATTTCCTTTTATTTCATCCATAATCATCATTTAAAACAAAACTGCAATCAAATGAAAACCTACTTATTATTTTTAATAAAAATTAATTTTCTTACAAGAGATTCAATATCAAGGGAGGACTCAGTATTGAATATTTCCTCTCCAGGCCCCAGTATAATATCAGATCCTCCGGGTTGAATATCAATGTATTTTTGGCCTATTATTCCAGACGTCTTAACCGATGCAATGACATCTTCTGAAAGTTCAATATTTTTATCAATACTAAGCTCTACTTTTGCAAGCAATCGTTCTTTATCAATGTTCACCTTAGAAACCATTCCGATCTGTACACCAACCATTTCAATCTTCGCACCTGTTTTAAGCCCGGAGACAGAAGAAAAAAAAGCATAAACCGGGTATTGTTTATCTTTTACAAAACTGATTTCACCAAGAACAATAAAAAGATATCCTGTGCACAACACACCTATGATGACAAAAAGGCCTACATAAAATTCAATTTTCCGTTTATCCATGGTTTTCCTTAAAATAGATCCGAATAGCTAATATTAAATATCTTTACCAGCGATAAAGTCATTTAAAATTTTGCTTTGCGAATCCAGAATATCTTTTTTTGTACCTTCAAATTTTATAATGCCGTCATCCAGCAGAGCAATTCGCTGGACTACATTAAAAATTTCAGGGATATCATGGCTCACAATTACAGCTGTAAATTCAAATTTTTTCTGATATTCCTGAATCATTGAATGCACCTTTTTCTTTCTTATGGGATCAAGTCCTGTTGTTGGTTCATCAAAAAGAACAATTTCAGGATCCATCACAAGTGCCCTTGCAAGTGCCACTCTTTTTCGCATACCGCCGGAAAGTTGTGAGGGAAATTTTTTTTCTATATCAATCAAACCCAATTGATCCATTCGCTTTAAAACTTTCTTGTTTACCTGGTCTTTTGGAAATCTTGAATTTTCGACCAAGGGTAAGGCAATATTATCATATATGTTCATAAAATCAAACAAAGCATTGTCCTGAAACATATAGCTCAATTTTTGATAAAATAATTTTATTTTTTTCGGTGATAGCTGACTTAAAGGCTGTCCCTCAATAAGTATCTGGCCTGAATCCTGCTGAACAAGTCCGATAATATGTTTTAACAAAACAGACTTGCCTGTCCCGCTTTTTCCGATTACAGCAGTAATCTCACCTTTGTAAATCGATAAATTGAGTCCCTTTAAAACATGAGACTCTCCAAAGTTTTTACTCACATTAATAAATTGGATTAAAGGGATGGCCATATTTACACCCAAAAAAAAGTAATGATATAATCAAAAATAAATATAGCAATGCAGGAGTGAACAACTGCATTAGTTGTTGACAAGCTTACTCCCCGCGCCCCAAAACCACTGTACAGATGAGTATAATAACCTCGGTAACAGCAAATTGTCGTGGTCACTAAAGCAAAGGCAAATGCCTTATAAAATCCTACATTAATATCATGAATTTTAACACTTTGGATAACAGTGTCCATGTATACATGCTTATTGATGCCCAGCATCATGGAGCCTGAAATAAAACCGCCAAAGATGCCGACAACATCAAAAAGAGCCGTAAGCAGTGGAAAACTTATAGCAGCAGCAATAATCCGTGGTGAAAACAAAAATCTGACAGGATTTATATGCATGGTTTTAAGCGCATCAATCTGTTCTGAAATTCTCATGACACCAATTTCCGCCGCCATGGATGATCCTGCCCTTGCAGTTACCATAATCGCTGTAAAAACAGGTCCTAATTCAGAAATCAAGGTCAAAGATACGGCAGCCCCAAGGGCTGCCTCCGACCCAACTTTGACAAGGGAATAATAACCTTGGAGCCCTAATACCATTCCGGTAAAAAGTCCTGTTAAAATTATCACAAAAATAGATTTGGTTCCAATAAACCACATATGTTCAATAATCTTGGCAAATTGAAATGGCAGCGTGAAAATATTTGTCACTCCGGAGAAACAAAAAAGAATTATTCTGCCAAAGGATTTCAGCAGGTTTATAGTTTTTTCACCAAATTTCTCAATCAATTTATTTAACATGGTCTGTATGTATACATAGTAAACTTAAAAAATTCAAGATTCTAATATTTACAATTAATGATATTTAATTGAATTAAATATAGGTTTTTAAATTGACACGTACATAAAAAAATAATACGTATAGTAAGATGATTACATAATATCTTATAAAAGTTATGACAGGAGATAGAGATGGCTCAAAAAATTACTTTAAGTATTCCAGATCTGCTTCATGAAAAACTCAAAGAATGGAGAGCTTCTTTCAATCTCTCAAAAATGTTTCAAGAGGTTGTTACTGATGCTATTTTAAAAAAAGAAGAATTCCAAAAACGTTTTTCAAAAGATTATAATATGTCTGAAATTATTAAACGATTAAAACAGGAAAAATTGATTTGGGAAAGACAATATTATAAACTGGGAAAAGAAGAAGGGCTTCGCTGGGCAAAAACAGCCCGGTATGAAGATTTTTTATACGTATTGAAATTTGATGACACGTATAAATTGGTTTTTGATTCCCAACTATTTGATTATTTTGATAAAATCTATCAATCTGCCGGGCTTGAAAAACTATTAGTTTCAAATTCCTTCACCCATGAAAAAATGTTTATTGATGGTTGGTTTAAAGGAATTTCGGAATTCTGGAACCATGTAAAGGAAAAATTATAATTATGGCATCCTTTTCTAATATTCTTGGTATTGATGTTGGATCTGTTTCTATTCATATAATAGTGCTAACCCAAAAAGGAGATATTGTTCATACTGATACTTGTTGCCATCATGGTGAGGTTAAACAATGTCTTTCAAATTTAATCAGGCGTATTGATTTACGTGACATAAACTATGCGGCTGCAACCGATGCCACCCCTTCTTTTATCAAAACACAACGTTTTTATGATGAGCACATGACGATTATACGGGCGGCCAGATATTATAATAAAATATTTGACGCAATTTTACACATCGGTGGTGAAAAATTTTCATTGAGCAGATTTGATCTCAGACAAAATTATATCGGGACCAAACACAATACATCCTGTGCTGCCGGTACAGGAAGTTTCCTTGATCAACAGGCAAGAAGGTTAAACCTGTTGGGAGGATCATGTGAACTTAGTATAAAAGCCCTTTCAAATATTAAAAAAATTCCTGATATTGCAACCCGGTGTGCAGTTTTTGCCAAAACAGATCTCATACATGCCCAGCAGGAAGGATATAGTATTGAACAAATCTGTGATGGACTATGTTACGGGCTTGCAAAAAATATTTCAAATACAATTTTCAAATATAAACATTTTGAGGAAAAAATTATTTTTTGCGGTGGGGTTTCTAAAAATATATCTGTTAAAAAACATCTTGAGAAAATCACTGGTTATAATTTTATCATTGATTCAAACTCAATATTTTATGGTGCAACAGGAGCTGCACTCTGCTTATTGGATGAAATTATTTCTAATAAAAAAATTGATAAAACAAACTTTTTGTCGACAAAAGATTTTTTTATTTCAGCAACAAAAGAAAATCTTTTGTCTTATCCAGGACTTGATCTTAAACTTTCAGAGTTTCCTGATTTTAGCTGCTTTTCCTCCTATGAGATTGAAGATGTTGAAGCTGATATTTATCAAAATCCAGCCACAGTCTCTATAACTAAAGGATATTTAGGTATAGATGTAGGATCAACAAGCACCAAAAGCATCCTCATCAATCAGGACGGGATACCTATTGCAGGATTTTATACAAAAACTGCTTCAAGACCTGTGAAGGCAATTCAAAAGATTTTTAAAGCCCATGATCAGTTTTTCAATTCTTATGGAATTAAAATAAAAATTAATGGGTGCGGTACAACAGGCTCCGGACGAAGAATCAGTGGTAAAATTATTGGTGCAGATATTGAACCCGATGAAATAACAGCCCATGCAACAGCCGCAGTTAATTTGAATAATGATGTGGATACCATTATTGAAATCGGTGGACAGGATGCCAAATTTACCTTGCTCAAAGACGGCATGGTTACCTCTTCTGTCATGAACACAGTATGTGCCGCCGGCACTGGAAGTTTTATAGAAGAACAGGCCTTAAAATTAGATTGCCCCTTACCTGAATATTCTGAACGTACACAGGGAGTGTCATCACCTGTCGCAAGTGACAGATGTACTGTTTTTATGGAAAGGGATATTAATTATTATTTTGCACAGGGCTATGAGAAAAATGAAATTCTTGCTTCGGTTTTACATTCTGTAAGGGATAACTATCTGACAAAAGTGGCCAATATAGGTAAAATAGGCAATTGTATTCTTTTTCAAGGTGCAACCGCTAAAAACAAGGCACTTGTTGCTGCATTTGAACAAAAATTAAAAAAACCCATTCATGTCTCAAAATATTGTCACCTGACAGGCGCCCTTGGTGTGGCATTATTATTAAAAGAAAAACAGACCCAGAGCTCCAATTTTCGAGGATTTGATCTATGGAAACAAGAGATTCCTGTCCGCATGGAAACTTGCGATTTATGCACAAACCATTGCAAATTAACGATTGCAGACATTAAAGGTAAAACAATTGCATATGGTTTCCTGTGTGGGAGAGATTATCAAACAAATAAAGTGATTCCAAAGAAAAATACCTATAATCTGTTAAAAATAAGAAAATTTGCCCTTCCAAAAACTGAAGAAAGAACAATTAAGCATAATTTTACTATTGGTATTCCAAATGCACTCCACTTATATGAAGACAACTATTTCTGGATTCATTTTTTTTCAAGGCTTGGTATAAAAACAAAAACAAGTTCAAATCTTAAAAATCCAGTTAAATTAGGAAAAACGATTGCAAGAGCTGAATTTTGTGCTCCTGTGGTTTCTCTGCATGGTAATATTAAGTATTTAATGGATAAAGTAGACTATTTATTTTTGCCCTTCTATTTTGAAGAAAGACCAAAAGAGGAAAATAAACGGCGACAGCATTGCTACTATACACAATTTGCTCCATCAATTATATCCTGTCTGACGGATATCGATGAAAAAAGAATAATATCTCCGATTATAAAATACCTTTATACTAATTTTCATACCAAACTGGAATTATATAAATCATTGAAAAAAATATCATCTGATTTTCTATTTTCATTTTTTGATATTTCAGCTGCATATGATAGTGCGTTGGAATTTAAAAAAAACACCCAGATAAACTGGAAAACTTTATATCCCAAATATAAATCCAAAGGCTCAAATATTAATATTCTTCTTTTGGGTAGGCCTTACACTGTTTTAACTGAAAACATGAATAACAATATCCCCCAACTTTTTGAAAATCTTGGGGTAAAAACTTTTTTTCAAGATATGCTTGATTTTGATACCTGGGATTTTTCCCAAATAAACCCTTTGTTAAAAGAGATTCACTGGAAATATGCAGCACAAATTCTAAAAGCGACATATATTGCTGCATCATCTGATCATCTTTACCCGGTATATATCAGCTCATTTAAATGCTCTCCAGATTCTTTTGCCATTGATTATTTTAAGCAGATAATGGAAAATTTCCATAAGCCCTACCTTGTACTTGATCTGGATGAACATGATTCCAGTGTTGGGTATGAAACAAGGATTGAAGCTGCTGTACAGTCTTTTCAAAATCACAACGCCACAATATCCAAAGAAAAAAGTGTTGATCTTTCTTGTCTCCATCCAAAATTTTTATCAAAATTAAAGAACAAAACCATTATTTATCCGAACTGGGATTCATACTCAGGCAGCCTGATTGTTTCTGTTTTAAGAAATGAAGGATTCAATGCCCTGTTAATGGAAGAAACTCCTGAAACCTTGAAAAAAAGTATATTGACCAATACAGGACAATGTATTCCTTTAAATGCATTGGCAGCAGGATTTATTCATACAATTGAAAAAAACAACCTTGATCCGTCAAATTGTGTGTTGTGGTTAAATTCCTCGGACATTGCCTGCAATATAAAAATGTATCCTTATCACATCAAAAAAATTCTTGAAAAAAATGGTAATGGATTTGAAAAATCTGGAATTTATAAAGGCCAATTATCATTATTTGATATTTCTTATCGAGCATCCACTAACGCATACTTTGCCTATATGTTTGGTGGATTGCTAAGAAACATTGGTTGCAAAATCAGGCCCTATGAAATCCAGAAGGGAAGAACAGATCGTTCACTTCTAAAAGCCTTGAAAATCCTATGTAATGCTTTTGAAAATTCAGAGTCTAAAGAAGAAGCATTAAAAAATGCGATTGAGATATTTTCAGACATTGAAACAAAAAAAGAATCAAGGCCCAAAGTTGGAATTTTCGGGGATCTGTATGTCAGAGATAATGACATTATGAATCAGGGGCTGGTCCATTTTATAGAAAACAATGGTGGTGAAGTAATTACCACATCTTACTACAAATATGCAAAAATTATCGCCAATTCTTATTTTAAAAAATGGTTCAAGGAAGGAAAATATTTAAGTCTGTTTTCAAATGGGGCCCTTCTTGTTGCAATGCAGGTCATGGAAAAAAAATACTATAAATACTTTGAACCAATTTTAAATACATCTGCATTTAAAGTAAAGGATTCTTATGAAAATATTCTTTCCGAATATGGTATTCTAAAGGAACATACCGGAGAATCCATGGATAATATTTTAAAAATTCACCACATAATTAATGAACATCCTGATATTAGACTTCTGGTTCAAACCAATCCTGCATTCTGTTGTCCAGGACTCATTACAGAGGCAATGGCTCAAAAACTTGAAGAAAAAATTAATGTACCAATTGTGAGTATTACCTATGATGTTTCCGGTGGCAACAAGAACAAGGTGATACTGCCGTTTCTAATGGACTCCGGTGTAAAACAATATTCTTGCGCGCAAAAAGTACCTATCTGACAGGCTCATGAGAATAAGGTTTAATTTCGTTGATATTATTTAACCATATGGGTTTTTGTGGAAAAATGCTTCCCATCACTGGATATAAAAATTGCACCATCTGTATCTGTTCTAAAAATTTGTATTCCAAATTTTTTATATCGTTTTAAAACTTTATCGTGAGGAAAACCATACCGGTTATGTCGCCCACATGATATTATAACAATCCCGGGCTTAATCTTGTCCAGAAAAACTTTAGTGCTTGAAGTTGTGCTTCCATGATGGGGTGATAAAAGTATATTTGAATCAAGGTTAATATCAGTATTATTACTTAAATTTTTTTCACGATTATTTAAAATGTCCCCAGGGAAAAGCATTGAAAATTTATTATATATTAGCTTAAAAACAAGAGAATTATTATTGTATCCGTATGAAAATTTTTCGTTGGGTGATTCATAGAAGATTAGTTTTATAGGCCCTAAGTTCAATTGATCTGCCCGGGTTGAAGGAGTCCATATCCTGATATTTACTTTTTTACAGAGCCTCATCAGGTTAACATAGGATTCTGAATTTTTCCGATCGTGATTTTTAATCAAAGTCTGGACCGCAAAATTAGCAAGAATGAATATCAGTCCATTTAAATGATCTGACTCAGGATGTGTCAAAATAACATAATCCAAAGACCATATCCCCTTTTGCCATAAAAAGGGCGCAACAATAAACTTTCCAGTATCAAACGAGGATGCATCAGAAAATCCTCCCCCATCCACAAGTATAGTTTTCCCTTCAGGGGTTTGAATAAGAGCACTGTTGCCCTGTCCTACATCTATAATGGTTATTTTTAAGTTTGAATTTGATGAGTTTTGAAACCGATCTGTTGAAAAACTGACTATCACCAATAAAAAAATTATGAATACTATAAATGGCAATAATTTTTTCCGGCCTTTTAAACTTAAAAAGATTAAGATAAAAACCAAATAAATCGCTGCTATTTCATACCATTGCAAAGTTGCGACCCTTGACCATGAAAAGGGAATGGAAATAATAAAATTTAATATTGAGATCGAAACTGAAAGAATCTGGATGCACACATTGATAATTAAAATTGAAAAAACTGGAGAAAAAGAAAAGCAAACAAAAGAGATGAGCCCCAGGGGTAAAATAATAAACCCTATAACAGGAATAAAAATAACATTTGATAACAGCGCAATAATAGATACAATATTAAAATAATGTGCTGTTAATGGGAAAGTCCCAAGACTTGCAAACAATGTTATACATAGCATTAAGCCCATTTTGGCGATTACACTTGTTTTTTGTAATAAAAAATACTTTTTTAATACCGAGACACCAGCGACAATAAAAATAACTGCCATAAACGATAATTGAAAAGATATGGAAAAAAGTGCTGCAGGGTCCAGTGTTAAAATTATAATTCCTGCAACAGAAAGGCTTGAAACAATATCTTTTTCTTTTTCAGAAACAAAAGAAAACAATAAAACAATTATCATTATGAAAGCCCTTTGAGTGGAAGGGGAAAAGCCAGAAAAAACAGCATATCCGGTCAAAGGGAAAATGCTTAATATGCCTGCAATTTTTTTGGCTCTTCCTGAGTTCGTAAGACTGGGGGAAAAAGATAAAATCCGGTAAAAAAGATTAAAAAACAAAAGGCTTACAATGGAAAGATGAAGCCCCGAAATAGCTAAAAGATGACTAATACCAGCCTTTGAAAATAAATCACGTAAATCCTGAGAAATTATCTCTTTTTTCCCGGTAACCAGAGAAGCTATTATTGTAGAGCTTTTTGAATCTTTGGCGTGTATCGAGATAAAATCATAATAACGTGTTCTTAAATCTTCAATCTTACGAATTAGTTTTAAAAAAACGTTGACTTGATCGGGTTGTGTCAAAATTTTTATTTTTTTCGTATCACTATAAGCTGTGCCATATATTCCCTTTAATTTTAAAAATCTTTGATAATCAAATGCCCCTGGATTCATAAAGTTTCTTATGGATTTAATTGATGACTCAAATATAATAATATCACCAAATTCAGGGCCTGTTTTTGATAATCCATATATATTTAATATAATTTTACCTGTGGCCTTTTTTTTCGTATCGCCTATTGTTTCAATACTTTGGATCAAAACTATAGTGGAATATTTTATTTTATGATGCTTTTTAAATGAAATCACCCGGCCAGTTAATTTAATTTTTTTTGTATCTAAATAATTAGAAATATGATGTAAAGGCAAATCAGAACTTAACCTTGTCTGAATCAAAAGGTAGCCTGAGCAAAAAACCAAGCCGAGAATTAAAAAAATAAATAATTTTTTATATGAATACAGAGATAAGCAGATAAGGATAGATAAGAAATAAAAAGCAGGAAAGATGAAAGTTTTACCATCAGGACAAATACTACCCGATAGAATCCCTGCCATAAGTGTCATAAAAAGGAAAAAAGATGTGGGCCTTAAGGATAAAAAAAATATTTTCACATGATCTCACCTAATATTTTAAAATTTTATGAAATACGCTCTATTTTAGCCCCCAGCAAAGAGAATTTTTTTTCAATGGCTTCATAACCCCTGTCCATGTGATATATTCGGGAAATAATAGTTGTCCCATCTGCGACCAGTCCTGCAATAACAAGGGATGCACTGGCTCTTAAATCAGAGGCCATCACCTGGGCTGCCTGAAGTTTTTTTACTCCCCTGACCATGGCAACATTTCCACTTGATATTGAAATATTGGCCCCCATTCTTAAAAGTTCATTTGCATGAATAAATCGATTTTCAAAAATGGATTCATGAATGACACTGTTTCCATTTGCAATGGTCATTAAAGTCATGAACTGGGCCTGCATATCTGTTGGAAAACCTGGATAAGGAAGGGTTTTAATATCCACACTCTTAATTGGTTTATTACTAATGATTCTAATGCTGTCTGTAAAACTTTTTACTATGGTGCCGGTGGATTTTAGTTTATTAATTATACCACCTATGTGATCCGGTTCACATCCTTTGATGAGGATATCTCCGCCAGTAGCTGCAGCTGCTACCATAAAAGTGCCGGTTTCAATCCTGTCTGGTATAATTTTTATATCAACCGGACTAAGAGTTTTAACTCCTTCAATGGTAATTATGGTTGTTCCTGCACCTTTTATTTTTGCACCCATTTTATTTAAAGCATCTGCAAGGGCAACTATTTCCGGCTCCCTTGCTGCGTTTCTCAATACGCTTGTTCCTTTTGCCAGTGAAGCCGCCATCATTAAATTTTCAGTACCGGTAACAGTGGGCATATCAAAGTAGATATCATTACCGATAAGCCGGCTTGCCTTAGCTTCAATATAACCATGGTCGATTTTTATACTTGCACCCAAGGCTTCAAGGCCTGCAAGGTGCATGTTTACAGGCCTGGCTCCAATAGCACACCCACCGGGTAACGATACCTTTGCATGACCGAATCTTGCAACAAGAGGACACAGGACGAGAATAGAAGCCCTCATTTTTCTGACAAGATCATATTCTGCTTCAATTTTATTGATGGAAGAACCATCAACTTCAAGATAATTTTTAGAAGCCTTGCAGGTTGCTCCCAAGTCCTCTAAAAGAAGTCTGATGCTTGTAATATCCATTAGGTCTGGAACATTGGTAAAACATATTTTGCCTTTAACCAGAATACTTGAAGCAATTAAAGGAAGAGCAGCATTTTTAGCCCCGCTGATATCTACTTCTCCACAAAGCTGCCTGCCTCCGGTGATTTTAATTTTATCCATAAAATGATAACTTTGCTTTGGCTTTAAAAAGGATGTAATTTAATAAAGGGTTTTGGTTAAAAGGCCAAAACCCTTTATTATTAAGTGGTACCCGGGACGAGAATTGAACTCGTACAGAGATTATCTCCGAGGAATTTTAAATTCCAATAAGTTCAAATTAATATGTTCTATTTTATCAAGTCCCTATATACCAGACGTTTCCATTGCCTATTTTTGGTTTCGTTTGGAACTGTTTGTAAATGTTTGACCTTGACGGGCACAATTTAGGCACAAAATCAATTCTAAAACGACTACAATATATTTATTAAGTTCAAAGGATTTTTACGCTGTTTAATTGAAAAACTCAAGAATTATTTGTTGTCGATAGCCACAGAACAATAATTAAATCTGTAAGGAGGATAAACAATCCTCTGGGCTATATTTTCATTAAAAATTAACTTTTACCAAGAGCCCTATCCGCCGCCTGGCGAACATAAGAAACACATCAACGTCCTTTTGAATTTTTTTCAAAACAATTGCATTCCCTGCCCTCTTTTCTGATGCAATCTTTTCCAGGATCAGGGAACGTGAATTGGTTAAGACATCGGATCCAATATCTGCAACTGTATATTATTCCAAGGATTAAACAAACCGGTGGAGTCCAGGGCAAAACTCAAGTAAAAAAAGCGGCAAAACGGTGCAATCATATCCTGAAAGATTATGTTGTAAGATCGGGTTAGAGTTTGCAAGAAATTAGCTTGAACGTGCGGCTGGGCGGCGCGAGGTACGAACGTCCGAACAAGCCTATTGTTAGGCTTTTTTGATAATTCTATAATCTACAAGTCGACGTAAAAGGTACCTAATCTGGCCAGGTTTTATTGATAAAGCAAGTTTTAAAAATCGCATTGGTGATTTAAAGTAAAATTCACGAAAAGCCCTTGATTGACTTTGTAGTAAGATTTTTCTTGTTACGTTTTCAGGGAGCCATTCCGGTTCCTTATAGCTTTTCTTATCCCATTTAGGGACAAATTGACCTTTAAGTGTATCCCAAAGTTCGGAGCCTGGAAGTATATCCAATATAAGAAATTGGGCTCGGGCTAACTTAGATTCTTTCGCAAAACAAATACTTTTCTCTATCGTTTCCTTAGTTTCTCCAGGAAGACCGAATATAAAAAACCCCTGACAAGAGATCCCAGCTTTGGCAGTCAGATTAATAGAGTTTTCAATTGTTTCAATTTTCTCTTCTTTTTTGATATTGTAAAGTATTTGTTTATCAGCAGATTCAACACCATAAGCGCAGTAATAACACCCGCTTTTTTTCATAAGTGCCAAAAGGGAACCATCTACTTTATCTGCTCTAATACCATTTGGACATGCCCAACTTATTTTGATATCGTTTTCAATAATAAGCTCGCATATTTTTTCTATGTGGTTTCGTTTAAGAGTCAAATTATCGTCTTCAAAATGTATCTCCTTGATTCCGAACTGATTAATGAGATATCTAATCTCTTCAATAACATTTTCTGGTGACCTGAAACGTATTTTACGACCATAGAATTTGGGACTTGCACAGAATGTACATCTGTAAGGACAACCTCGAGTTGTCATTATCGGAGCAACAGGGAAATTTTTTACTATTGCACCATGTGGAGCTTTTGGATATTCGATTGGATTTAGTTGCTCCCAATCTGGAAATGGGAGTTTGTCAAGATATGTGATCCTTTCTGCTTTTACAAATTGCCTCGTTCCTTTTTCAATATCTTTTCTTGAATAAACGCCAACAATATCATCATTTTCAAAGTTGTTTTGAATAAGCTTTAGCAGTGCTATTTCACCTTCTCCAAGAACAACATAATCACAACTTGAATCATTAAGTGTTTCGTGTGGAAGAAAAGTGGGATGAACCCCACCTATTATAACCCTTATATTTTCTTTCTTGAGTATTCGAGATAAATCAATAACTTCTTTGTAAAAAGCTGTGAGACATGTAATTCCGACAGCATCTGGATCTTCGTTAAGTATCCTTTTCTGCAAAGTTGCACTGTCTATATTGTCGCGTAAACCATCCAAGATTTTAACTTTGATACCGTATTCACGCAAATATGAGGAAAGATAGCCTAACCCAATAGGTGGGGTTATGATGTGGCTTTCGTAATTCGGTCGCACTAAAACTATTTTCATGATACTAATGACTCCTAACTTAATAAGCCCAACTAAAAGCGTTTTATCACATAGTCCCATCCATAAAAGACCTTAACACTCAGATCTGATGCAGTTTTTTTGTGATATTGAACCGGTGTTCCGGCAAGCGAGATTATTGATAAAATGTTGTTGAACAGTGCCGCGGGTCTATTCCGGAAACGCCTATCTTGACTATGGGTTTTATATCGCTTGTCTTCTGGCAGTGCAAGGAAAAATTGAAGTGGTTTTTTACAAGGCAATGATGATTTTTGGGCATAAAATAAGATCAGTTTTTGGAAGATACAACATTGTAAGTGATACAGATTTAATCATTGCGGCCCAAAAACAAGAAGTTTACTTAAAAACCCAGGTGGGCACAAATTCGGGCACAGTCGTCGAAATTCCAATAAAAAAAGCTTTCAGTGAAAATCGCTGAAAGCCTTTATTAAGAATTGGTACCTGGGACGAGAATTGAACTCGTACAGAGATTATCTCCGAGGGATTTTAAGTCCCTTGCGTCTACCAGTTCCGCCACCCAGGCGAATTCTTGATTTTTCTATACTATTTTTTTAAATTTTGCAAGCTTAAAACCTGAAGATTGTCAGTTTGAATGATTTCTGATAAAAGAGAATCCTATGAAATTAATTGGTACAAAAAAAATTATATTGGCTTCCAAATCTCCTAGAAGAAAAGACCTCTTAGAACAGCTTGGATTAAACATTAAAATAGCCCCATCAAATACAGATGAAAAATCTATTTCAATGAAAAATCCTGAGAAATATGTTAAAGAGCTCTCTCTTTTAAAAGCAAATAATACTGCCTTGTTTTATCCAGATGACTGGGTCATAGGAGCTGATACCATCGTTGTTGGTGATGGTCAAATCCTTGGCAAGCCACGGTCAAAAACCCAGGCAATTGCAATGCTGAATAAATTAAACGATTGTGAACACAGCGTATATACAGGTTTTTCTATAGTTAATCAGAAAAAAACATCCATAATTACAAAATCTGTGGAAACAAAAGTATCTTTTAAATATTTAAGTCCCCGGGAAATACAATGGTATGTAAACACAGGGGAACCATTTGACAAAGCCGGTTCGTATGCTATACAGGGAATTGGAGCATTTCTGGTCAAACGAATTTCAGGCTCCTATTCTAATGTTGTTGGCTTGCCTGTTTGTGAAGTCATTGAAGAACTAATGAATTTAAATATCATCCAAATTTAAGGATTTAAATCATCATGCCATCCATCAAAGATAATCTGGACAAAATAAATAAACAAATTATTGATACTGCAATGTCCTCTGGCCGCAAACCTGAGAAGATTCAATTGGTCGCTGTCAGTAAAAGAAAAAGCGTAGAAGCCATGATCGAATGCATTAAGGCTGGGGCAAAACATTTTGGTGAAAATTATATTCAAGAAGCGATTGATAAAATTAATCAAATTGGAAAAGATGCTGCCTGCTGGCATTTTATAGGTCACCTACAGTCTAATAAAGCAAAATTTGCCGTTAAATATTTTGATTATATTCACACTGTTGATACTATAAAACTGGCTAGGGAAATCGATAAGCAGGCCAAAAAAATTAATAAAATCCAAAAAATACTTGTCCAGGTTAATATTGGTGAAGAAGACACAAAATCCGGAGCCAAGATAGAAGATACTATGCAATTAATAACTCAAATCAAAGCCTATCCAAATCTGTCCATAAAGGGATTAATGTGTATGCCGCCATATTACTCAGACCCTGATCAAGCCAGGATCTATTTTCAGCAACTGGCCCGGATTAAAAAAGAAATTATTAATCAGCAAAATGAAACTGAATCCATGGAGCACCTGTCCATGGGTATGAGCAATGATTTTAAAGTTGCCATTGAAGAAGGGTCGACAATGATAAGAGTGGGCACCTCAATATTCGGGAGAAGAGATTGAAACTATTACTTCATATTTGCTGTGCTCCCTGCTCTATTTATCCGATTAAACTCTTAAAAAAGATGGACATGAAGGTGATGGGATTTTATTATCGACATAATATCCATCCTTTTCAGGAGTGTCAAAAAAGAGAAGAAACACTAAAGCAATATTCTCAATCTATTGGGTTAAAGGTAATTTATCAAAAAGATTACAAGATCGAAAAATTCCTTCAATCTATTGTTTTTAGAGAAAAGGATCGGTGCCGGTATTGTTATTACGAAAGGCTTAATGCAACAGCACTTGTAGCTAAAAAAGGTAAATTTGATAGCTTTTCCACCACCCTTTTATACAGCAGATTTCAAAATCATCATCAAATAAGAGAAACCGGAGAGGCTATTGCCAAAAAATACAGTTTAAAATTTTTATATAATGATTTCAGGGAAGGATGGCGATTTGGTATTGATGAATCCAAAAAGCTAAATATGTACCGCCAACAATATTGTGGGTGTATTTACAGTGAAAAGGATAGATATTTCAAAAAAGAGTCCAAAGAAAATCAATAGTTATATTATCCTCTTAATTTGTGTTGGTTTTTTTAATCTGATTTAGCATCCTCACAAATTGCTGGTCTGCTTTATTAAGTCTTGCTGCAAGTACACCAAACATATGCTTTGCAACTTCTGGATATTTTTCTATTATTTCAGTTAATTTATCACCGGGAAACCGTTTAACCTTTGATCGTCCCTTGGACAGTATGGACGCGGACCTTGCTTCTCCAGTGATGGCGGACATTTCCCCGAAATAATCCCCGGGTTGATTGATTTCAGCGATTTTTTTACCGCCTTTAACAACGTATAACCCGCCTTGAATCAGTTTAAAAAAATCAATATCAGTATTGCCTTCCCTTATAATGACGTCTTTATCCTCGTATTTTTCAACATCAGGATTAATAAGATATGCAGGAAGAGCCTCTTTCGTGATAGTTGTCTTTTTTAATACTTCTTCAAGGGAGACTTCTCCTGCTCTGACTTTTACTAGCCCCGCATCCCTTAGTGGCACCATTCCTTCTGATATGGCCACCTTTCTGAGTTGATCTTCAGCCACTTCAGCGGTGATGGCCTTGCCGACTTCATCGGTTACCTCCATCAATTCAAAGAGCCCCACCCTGCCCTTGTTTCCGGTTCCATTGCAATTAGGGCATCCTTTGGCGCCATAAATTTTCAAATTTTTTATTTCATCTTTTAAAAAGCCTTGTAATTCAAGTTCATTGGGATCATGACCCGTAACCAGCTGCTTACAATTAGGGCAAAGTCTTCTGGATAACCTTTGTGATAATACCATGGTAACCGCCGAAGCCAGCATATAAGGCGGAATACCTATATCAATGAGACGTCCGATTGTTGAAGGACAGTCATTGGTATGAAGGGTTGCAAAAACCAGATGGCCTGTCATCGCAGCTTTTATTGCAATTTCTGCAGTATCCATATCCCTGATTTCCCCCACCATAATAATATCCGGATCCTGGCGCAGGAATGCTTTCAAAGCCGCAGCAAAGGTCATGCCGACCTCTTCTCTCACCGGAACCTGATTAATCCCTTTAAAATTAAACTCAACCGGGTCTTCTGCAGTCAATATCTTGATATCCTCTTTGTTCAAACGATTCAGTATGGAATAAAGCGTTGTTGTTTTTCCGGAGCCTGTCGGACCAGTTACTAGCAAAAGCCCGTAAGGACGAGAAATACATCTTTGCAGGGTTTTAAAAGTCGATACTTCAAATCCCATCTTGGTTAAATCAACATTTAGAGCACTTTGGTCAAGGATACGCATGACAATGCTTTCGCCAAAAAGTGTCGGCAGGGTCGACACCCTGAAATCGATAGATTTTTTTTTGCCGAGCCGAAGTTTTATTCTGCCATCCTGGGGAACTCTTCTTTCTGCAATGTCCAGTGATGCCAAAATCTTAATTCTTGATATCACTGCATTTTTAATACTGGTGGGCAGGTTCATGGCTTTGTACATGGCTCCGTCAAGACGATACCGGACCTGAAATGATTTTTCAAAAGGTTCAATATGAATATCACTGACACCATCGTTTATAGCCTTTGTGAGGATTCCATTCACAAGCTTGATAATAGGTGCATCCGATGCCATGAATTCGTCTTTGACATCGTCTTCAGTATATCCGAGTTCCATTTCTTCGGCTGCCTCGGAAACCAGTGAACCAAAATCTTCAACAGAAGTGACCGGCTCATCATCTTCAGGATCATCATCAAATTGCAGAAAACTTTTATATTCTTCATCACTGATTTTGTAATAATCCCGGTATGCTTGAATCACATCATTTTCAGTAGAGACATAGGCCTGAATCGTTTTTCCTGTTTTTTCCTGAAGTCCCTCAACTACAGTAGTATCAGTTGGTTCCACCATGGTAATGGACAGCACTTCTTTTTTTAATGCAAGGGGGAATACCATACCTGTTTTGGCCATTGTGTAGGGCAGAATTTTCAATATCTTGGGATCGGGTTTGATATCTGAAAATTTAACGACTTTATAATTATAACGGCGATTGAGGACATTAATGATAGTATCTGGATCGATATATCCTTTATTTAAAAGTATAGTGCTGAGGCGCTCGTTGGTTTTTTTATGGATGTTTAATGCTTCATCCAGTTGTATACTGGTTATCTGGCCTTCTTTTGAAAGAATTTCTCCTATCTTAGTTTTTCCCGCACCAGATTGATCTTTTATGGTTGCCATCAGGCTGGAAGATTTATTCATATTTAAAATCCTTAACTTATTTATAAAACTTATACATTCTAATACCACCAGCAAGAATTAAAAGCCCGCCTAAAATATAAAAACAGAATCTGACAAGAAAAATTTTTTGTCTGAAAAATTCAATGGTTTCGATTTGAAGTATTACTTGGGGGATGCGGTAAAAAACACCTAATCCTACCGCTATCAGTATAATACCATAATAAAACTTAAAATTAGTTTTTCCCATCTTAAATTATTACCTTTCAATGATTTCTAATTGACTGTTAAACAAATCTTCTATTTTTTCAAAACTATCCATTTGAGTTTCAAGATCATCAAATAATATTTCATTCAATTTTTCAAGTCTTGCAAGTTTTTTAGCTGAAATTTGAATTTTCTTGCCATCTTTATTATTAGAGGCTTCTAATAATTCCTCATTGATTTTACCCATCTGGGTTTCATTTTTTTCAATGTCATTTTCCAGAGCTTCAATTTTATTTTTTATCGGTTTTATTTTTTTTGATTTTTGAATAATGATTTCTGATTTTTTCTGACGCATTTCTTTTTTTGATAAAACAGTAGTTTTGGGCTTTTTTTCAACAATTAATTCTTCATCTTCCCACCCTTCTTTGTCTAAAAAGTCTTGGTAAGTACCTTCAAAAACAGATACAATATTATTTTTAAATACCACAAGCCTGTTTGCAAGTGAATGGAGGAACATTTCATTATGCGTTACAATAACCACAGCCCCTTTAAAATTATCAAGAGCTGCAACAAAAGAGTCACAAGACTCTATATCCAGATGGTTGGTGGGTTCATCAAGCAATAATAAATTTAAAGAACTCATAAGCAATTTACCCAGCATTACCCTTGATTTTTCTCCTCCTGATAACACTGCTATTTTTTTTAAAGCACTTTCCTGTTCAAACATCATTGCTCCACAGATATTTCTTGCAGCCTGTCTGTCTGAATCAATAGAAGAGAGAATAAGCTCTTCTTCAACAGTAAAATTATCATTCAAAGATTGAATATTTGTCTGTTCAAAATACCCCAGGTGCACACCAGGATTAATTTTAATATTGCCTGAAATAGAGGTGATATCGCCATTTATCAGTTTTAATAGCGTTGTTTTTCCTTTACCATTTTTACCGATAATTGCTATACGATCTTCAGGATAAACATTCAAAGAAAAGTTGTTAATGAGCAGATTGTCTCTTTGCCAGCCAAAAGATAAATTGTCTATCATTAAAATCTGTTTGCCGGAAAAAGGAAGATAGTTAAATTCAAATTCAAGGTTTTTCAACTTTTGGAGTTTTTCTTTTGTCTGGGATTTTTCCAGCGTTTTTATCCTTGATTGCACCATATTGGCCAGACGGGCTTTTGCCCGGAATCTTGAAATGAATAGTTCAACTTCTTTTTTTCGTTTTTCTTCATTCTGCCTGGTTTTCTCATAGACTTCTTCATCCTGAGCAACCTGTAAATAGTATTTAGATGTATCCCCTTTGATTTTTTTTATTTTATGTCTATGAATACCTGCAATATGTGTGACAACATCATCCATGAAGCCTCTGTCATGTGTTACAAGCATTACTTCCCGGGGCCATGAAATGAGAAATCGTGAAATCCATCTAATTGATGTAATGTCAAGGTAGTTTGTTGGTTCATCAAGTATCAACAGATCAGGCTCTGAAATCAATACTTTGGCAAGATTAAGCCTGACCTGAAAACCACCTGAGAATTCACCAGGATCTCTTTTTAGATCATTTTGACTAAATCCCAGTCCTACCAGAATTTTTTTAGCTTTCCAGGAATGATCTTTTTCATGTTCTAAAAGTCCTAACATGGCTTCGTCGATTACACTGGTTTCAGTGAAAGAAATTTTTTGCGGCAAAAATCCGATTCTATATCCCGAAGGATAAGAAATGTTTCCCTCATCCGGGTGATCACTTCCGGATATTATATTTAAAAGAGTAGTTTTACCATGGCCGTTTCTGCCAACAAGCCCTACCCTTTCTCCCGGATTAATACGAAAACCTGTTTTATTCAACAGGGTCTGATCTCCAAAACTTTTTGTTATACAATCTATATTCAACATTTTTTTATCTATCAATTGTTTGATTTTCTAAGTTACAAAGGCAATACTGCCATAGCATAGCATTGCCTTTATAATTTAGAAACCATAAGAATATTTTTTTGGATTAATTTTTGTTTTTTACAGACAAAATGTGTTTTAGTTTTAATTGTTGGCCAAAGAATTACTTGACAATTTTTAAGATATCAGCAAGATTGATTCTAAAATTATTCATGCAAAAAATATGTTCGGGAGAACAATATGATCGATAAACTTTACATCATAAAACAGATCCTTGAAACAGATGAGGATATTGATTTAAAAATTTTATCAATTCTTGAATTAGCCAAAGAAAATCCAAATCAAGAAAACATACACAAAATTGAAGAACGTGTGGCAAAACGGAAAAAAACTCTTATTGAAGTCAAGGTAAGCACTGAACAAGAAAAGATTTTTGCAGAAACAGAAGATATTTCATCCACTGGTGCTTTTATTAAGACCGATCAAAAAATAGCTCTTGGTGAAGATATTTCTATCAGACTGACAGACCCCTGTGGTGATAACTTTACTTTTGTAGCAAAAGTTATGCGTGAAACTGATGATGGGATTGGAGTGATGGTTAAAACAATCAGCCAGAACGACAGGGATAATTTTGCCAAATTTCTCGATTGCTTGTAACTAATGTTCAATTGATACACCTGGTTTTCACTTTTTAGTTGACAACCCAATGGATTAAGGGTTATTCCAGCTGTAGTCTACTAATTTTCCTTTGTATTGTGGAGATAATTTGGGAACATCTGTCAAAGAAAATTCTACAGAAAAATTGTTAGACGTAATCCGTGGCATAAATCACAAAAAGCCTAAAACAAATATTCCGACTTCCACCCGCAAGATTGAACCTGTTAATCTAAAAAAAATAAAGAAAAAAAACCTAAATTTAGGCGTTTTGTTAAATCCGGAAGGTATCACCCTTGTTTTAAGTTCTAACAAGGAGAAAAGACTTATAAAATGGGCAAATATTGAACTTCCCGATAAACTTGGAATAGAAGATAAAGGATATGTATTATTTTTAGAGTCGCATTTAAAAAATTTCACAGAGGGACTCAAGAATATCCCTACATGGTGTACCATTGACTCTGGGAATTTAAAATTAAGAAATATTACAATACCTGATGTTGCCCAGGCAAAAATTGCCAATGCAGCTTTCTGGGGATTAAAAAAAGAAGTTGATTTTGATGCAGACAAGGAAATATTTGATTTCGAAATAATCGGTGATAAAATAGTCCAAGGTAATAAAAAGAAAAACCTTCTTGCCTTTGCCATTGAAAAAATACAGGTTAATCAATTAAAAACCCTGTTTTCAAAAGCAGGCTTCAAGCTTAAAGGAATAACCACAACACCTTTTGCAATGCAAAATTTCATTCATACCCAACATCTTCAAATGCAGGATTCACCTTTTACAATTGTAAATATATACAGAAAAAATTCGGAAATATTTTGCTTTTCCAATGCCGGTATTCTGCTGACAAGAAGTATTAGATCAGGTTCATACAATCTAGTAGAAAATTTTATCAAATCTTCTGATAAAATTGTGATTAAATATCTTTCCTCATTAAAAAATATCCAAAGCAAAGGATTTTTGAGAATTAAGCTTTCTTCTGAACGCTTGATTGAAAAAATCATGCGAACCAGTGATTATTGTTCTCAAAACTTTGCTGATAATGTACCAATGAAAAAATTTTTATTTGTTGGCGAGATTGCCGATTGCAGTCCTTTCTTGGAACTTGCTGCTAAAATTACCTCAACAGATGTTGAACCTTTTGATCCTGGGTTTGATACTCTTACCGGCTCAGTGGGTGGTCCCTGTCCTGAAGATGCATATGCAAGGGGACTTGTTACGACTGCCTTCGCCATTTCACTCTCTTCAAATGATTACACGCCTAATTTTCTTCTCACGTATAATGACAAATTAAATGAAAGAAAAAAGAAAAAGGTCAATATTGCAGCATCAGTGATATTTATCTTTATTTTTATATTTTGTATAGCTTTTACAAGCTGGCAGGGTTTTGTAAAAAGCCGGGAACTGACCAAACTGGATGAAATTGTCAGCATAAAAAATAATTTGAATCCAAATATTAGCAAGGAATCAATGATCAAGATGATTTCAGGGTCAGAACAAAAAATACAGTTAAGGAACCAATATATTTCAGACTATTTCCCTTTGGCGGTTATCAATGAAGTTTGTTCAACTACGCCTGAAAATATCAATGTTTCTTCACTGGAGGCAGATTTTTCAGATCAAAATAAGGAAACCACTGAAGACAAAGCAATTTCTAAAAAGATACTGGCCAAGGTTATTATAAATGGATCAGTAAAGATCAAGTCTGATTCTGATTTTACCGAATATATTTTAAACCTTGGGAACTCAAAGATTTTCAGTGATATTGAGGTTTTAAAAAAAGATATAGCTGAAGCAGGCAATGACAAAATTTTAAACTTTAAGATAAGTGCGGAAATTATATAATGGGCGGAATTGATCTTACAAAATTAGGAAAAGCTTATAAAAAAGTTTATGAAAAGATTAGCCCTGTTACAATCTTTTTTATAGTACTTTCAGCCGTCACTATTTTTATTTTTATATTTTTTATGATCATACCTGAACAAAAATCAATTAATAAAATTCAATACGATATAAAATCTACTTCAAGCAATATTAAGATATCAAATGAAAAAATTATTCCTGCTTATGCAAAAGCTAAAAAATTTAAAGAAATGAAATTTGAACCTAAATTTGCACTCCCAAAAAGAGATAGTCTTGATCGTAAAAACTTATCAGACCTTCCCAATAAATTTCATACTCTGGCATTGGAAAATAATTTAAAATTATCCAATAAAAATCTTGATCTTGGTTTTTTAAAAACCAAATCCAAGTCAATTTCAATGTATCTTGAACTTGAGGGAAAACTTCAGGATTTTAGAAATTATCTTATTGTGATTATTTCATTGCCTTTTTTTGATTCATTTGAAAAAATAAAAATCAATTCAACAAGGGAAAATACTAAAAAATTTTCTATCGATTTAAAAGTTAATATTAAATAAAATATGAAGAAACGTGAAAAAATAATCCTTATCCTTGCCATTACAGCTTTACTATATGGTGCATTTGATTATTTTATCCTTTCCTCCATAAAAGATGAAACCATCCCATCTGAAACAGAAAATCAATTTTCTGATTTTTTAGAAGAAATAAATACAACCCTGGGAAATCTTAATATAATAGAACAAAAAACATCAAATGCGGATTATCTGGTTTCAATGATTGAGTCTGAATGGAAAAACGATCCTTTTTCCAAAATTAAAAAATTTTCAAAAAATAATCAAAACACCGCAATTGATAAGGAAATGGAGGGTTTAATTTATTCAGGATTTATCAGGTTTGGTAATAAAATGCTTGCAGTGATTGATGGGATGGAATACACAACTGGGGAACATATAAAAGATTCTGGATATAAAATCATCCGGATAACACCTGAAAGTGTTCTTGTAAATAATAAGGTGAATAAAAAAATAATCCTTTATTTAAATGAGGGGTAAATCGGATTAAATCATGAAACCATGGTTTTATAATTATAGAATTATTCTTTATTTTTTGTCACTGGCTATAATTTTTACAGGGTGTTCCTCACATGACAAAAAGGTTGATAAATTTGACAAATGGGAAACACTTGCTGAAAGTTCCCAGCCGGTAACCCCTGTGCACAAAAAGGATAATACAGACTCTGAATCAACTCCGGAAGACAAGTCTCTAACAAAAAATACAACATTCAGCCCAGAGACACAAAGACAAAATTTGTATGAAAACAAATACAATTGCCTGAAATACCTGTCACCATGCGAATGCATTCTGTTTCTGTCCATGTTGTATTAAGAACTCTGGCAAGGATTGCCAATATTAACATCATGCTGAATGAAAGTATCTCCGGCATGACCAATGTAGATATAAAAAATGTGCCATGGGATCAGGTCTTTCTAAGCCTTATTGATTCTTACGGGCTTGCTTATGATTTTTCAGGTAAGATTTTAAGGGTAGTTACAGTTGATGATCTAAACGCAAAAAAAACACTATTGGAAGCAAAACAGGAATTTGAACAGAGCAAAAAAAACCATGCTGTTGTCATGTCTCAAATCAAGAAAAAGCAGGAAATGCTTGAACCTCTTCTAACTAAAATTGTCAAAATACATTATGCTGATCTTAAAGTTCTGCAGTTGAATCTTAAAAAATATCTCAAAGGTGATGAGGAAAAAATTGAAGAAGAAAATTCAACGGATGAAAAAAAAGTATTTTATGGGTCTATAATGGCTGATGAATTTTCAAATTCCTTGATTATCCAAGCTACTAAAACTGATCTCAACAAAATTATGCCCATCATCAAAGAACTTGACAAAGCAATAAAACAAGTCCGAATCGAAGCTCATATTGTTGAAGCCAACTCCGATATTGCAAAAGAACTTGGGATACAATGGGGAGGAGTTGGCCTGAATGAAAACGGTGATAATAATAGATATTCTATAGGCGGAGATATGGTCAGTGCATCCGGCAGCCCAATGGTCGACGTTGATGGTAATGTTGTTGCCTATGATCCAAATGCCGGAGCTATTGTCAGTCTGCCCATTGATTCGATTGCATCCGGTCAGGGACTGGCTTTGGGTCTTTTGGCGGAAAACATTGGTAAATTCCGACTTTATGCCCAACTTTCCGCCCTTGAGCAAGAAGGTGAAATCAACATTCTTTCAAAGCCGTCAATAACAACAATGGATAATCGAAAGGCTACTATTAAAAGCGGTAAAGAAGTTCCTTTTCAAACCATTTCTGATGGTGAAACAACTGTTGAATTCAAAGAAGCAGTTATAAAACTTGCGGTTGTCCCTCACATTATAAGTGATAATATCATAAAACTTGAAATCGAAACCCATAAGGATGAACTTGATTGGGCCAACACAGTAAACGGCAATCCAACGATCATAACAAAAAATGCACAAACCAATGTGACCCTCTTCAACGGGCAGACAACAGTCATTGGAGGCTTGAACAAAGAAAAGCATACAAATGGTGAGGCTGGAATTCCCGGCCTTAAAAATATTCCTGGATTAGGCTGGCTTTTTAAAAGCACAAACGATAATAAAGAAATGGAAGAGCTTTTAATTTTTATCACACCCTATATCTTAAAGGAACAAAACGATATTAACACTTCTGTGAATTAGAACTATGGACTATTATAAAATATTAAATTTTGAGATGGAGCCTTTTTCAAATTCACCAGATCCAGGGCTTTTTTATAATTCAGCCCAACACCTGGAAGCACTTCAGAAACTTGAAATTTCAATTCGTTTAAAGCGTGGACTTAATATAATAACCGGAGACATAGGGACCGGGAAAACAACCATAAGCCGTCAATTGATTCAAAAAATTTCCAAAGATGATTCAATTAAATTTTATCTTGTGCTTGATCCAGGGTTTAATAGTACTATCTCTTTTTTAAAATACCTGCTGCATTTATTTGAACCTGAAAAAGAATATGATTCAAATGATGAAAATATCCTTAAAGAAATTATCAAGGAACATCTTTTTACCTATGGCGTTGATAAGAATATCAATATAGTCATTATTATTGATGAAGGTCAAAAACTTTCTTTGCCTTGTATTGAGATTTTAAGAGAACTTTTAAATTTTGAAACCAACGATCAAAAACTGCTGCAAATTATAATTTTTGCACAAAAAGAATTTAACCAATCTCTAGAACAAATTGTAAATTTTCAGGATAGAATTAATTTTTATTATCAATTAAATCCTTTAAATTTCAGGGAATCAAAAAATCTGATTAATTTCAGGTTAGAAAAATGTTTTATAAAAGGTAAAACCAGCACTTTGTTTACTCCTCTTGGCTATTTTCTGATCTATATTGCAACCAAGGGTTTTCCACGAAAGATTGTAACGCTGTGTCACCAGATAATGTTGTCGCTGATTATTAAAAATAAAACAAAAGCAGATTTTTTATTTGTAAGATCATGCATAAAAAAAGTATTCCCTAAAAAAAGCATTGTAAGACCAGGATTCTTATTTATTTTTCTGCTCATTCTAATCATTGGATCCTTATTTGCTGTAAATGATAATATAATAATACCGGGTTTTGATACATTTTCATCTTTTTCTCAAAAACCAATGGATGAAAAAAAATCCAATTCCTTAAAGAAAACTGAAAAATTTTCCGATAAAATAGAGAAGAAAAAAATTGCCACACATGAATCAAAGGCCAAAATAAAACCAAATAACAAACCGGCAATAACACCTGAGATAAACTCGGAAATTAAACCAAGTAACAATACAACAATACAACCTGACATAAAACCGATTAACCAGCCTGATATAAAATCAACCATCGATCCGGAAATCAAGCCAGGTATAAAAAAACCAGAAAAGACATCCAAGGGGAAAGAACAAGCCGCTTTAAAACAACCATCTGCCTATGGCAGGATTAAAGTCCCGGAAAACGCTACACTGGCCCGGATGATGAGAATTATTTATGGTTCATTCAGATATTCATATTTAAACAAACTAATAAAATACAATTCAAACCTCAATGATCCCAACACAGTTAAAGCTGGCATGAATTTATATTTTCCTGTGATAGAAAATTCTGATTATCCGGATGACAAAAAGGTTTTCATAGTACTTTTTGAAACTGATAATTTTGAAAAATCCTTTATTACAGCACATAATTACCAGCCCTCTGATTTTAGTGTTCGAATTCTGCCCGTCTGGAATGAAAATAAAGGCTTTTTATTTCCTGTTGTTATTAACAAGCCATTTGGTTCCTTAACAGCTGCAAAAAAATATAAAAAAAACCAGCCTGAAATTATATTTGCTGAATGCAAATCTGTATTACAAATGAAAAATAAAGGGAAAAAGTAAAAGGGGTAAATTTTGGCGAAACGAAAACGACTTGGCGAAATGCTTATTGATGCTGAGTTAATCAACAAGACCCAGCTTGAAAAGGCCCTTTCAGATGCAAGAAGGAGTGGCTTTAAGTTAGGGCAATATTTAATCAAGATGGGAATTGTTACTGAAAAGTCCATTGTTAATGCGATTTCCGAACAAGTTAAAATTAAAAAATTCAATCCAACTGACTATACCATAAATACAGAGCTTTCAAAAATTCTGGACATTGAGACTGTAAACCGTTTTCAGGCCATTCCCCTGGAAATAAAAGGCGACATTCTGACAGTTGCAATGGTTGACCCTCTTGATATCCTGGCTGTTGATCATATTGAAATACTGACAGATAAGGAAGTGATCACCGTCATATGTACTGAACAACATTTTAATGATCTTTTGTCAACCATATTTGGCGCCTATGCTGGAAAAGATGGCGTGATGCAGCAAATCCAAGATATTGAAGAAATGGATGTTGTGGAAGAAAGCGATTCATATCAGGATCAAATAGTTGAATCAACACTTCAAAATATGGCGGAAGAAGCACCGGTTATAAGGCTTGTAAATTCTATTTTGGCTCAGGCAGTACGTGAGGGAGCTACAGATTTACACATCAGCCCTGAAAAAGATTATATTGAAATACGATTGCGAGTGGATGGAAAGCTTCATCATATTCCGGCTCCGCCTAAAAGAATGTTTTTACCTCTTGTCTCAAGAATTAAAATTTTATCTAATATTGATATCTCTGTTTCCAGGATACCCCAAGACGGCAGAGTTACAATTATAATGAACCATAAGGAAGTTAATATAAGGGTTTCCACTATTCCTACTGTTTACGGCGAAAATCTTGTATTAAGACTTCTGGACACAAGTTCCGGTATAAGTACTTTAGAAAAACTCGGATTATCTGGAAAAGACATTAATGCTATAAAAAGAAATCTAGCTTTACCCTATGGCATGATTTTATGTACAGGTCCCACTGGAAGCGGTAAGAGTACCACTCTTTTTGCCATGTTAAATGAAATTAACCGACCGCATTCAAATATTATTACTCTTGAAGATCCTGTTGAATACAGGATGGAACACATACGTCAGGTACAATTGAATCATAAGGCCGGCATGACCTTTGCCAGCGGACTCAGGTCCATTTTAAGGCAGGACCCGGATGCAGTCATGATTGGCGAAATAAGGGATTCTGAAACTTCAAAAGTAGCCATCCAGGCTGCCTTGACCGGCCATATGGTTTTCAGTACAGTGCATACTAATGATGCCACAGGAGCTTTAACAAGATTATTGGACATGGGGGTTGAACGTTTTCTGGTTTCTTCTGTTCTTCTTGTGTCCATTGCCCAGCGCCTTGTAAGAAGAGTTTGTCCTTATTGTAAAAAATTATACAAACCCAGTGATAAAGAAATAAAATTCTGGGGACTTGAAAACAGGGATCCGGTCAATTTTGCCAGAGCGAAAGGCTGTAGCCAATGCAACAATACAGGCTATAAGGGCCGAATTGGACTTTATGAAATTCTTTATTTGGATGATGATATCAAAGCAATGATTCTTGATGGAAAATCAGCTCAGGATCTTTTTAATTTTGTTACCTCGTCAGGACGAATGACAACCCTTAAAATGGATGCCGCTGAAAAGATCTTTAATGGTGATACCACCGGCAAAGAGGCAGTTTCAGCGATTATGACACACTAATTATGGCAATTTTCAAGTATAAAGCCCTGGATGACCATGGCCATGAAATTTCAGGTGAAATAGAAGCAGACTCAAAAACACATGCCTTGGAACTTATATCGTTAAAAGGTCATATTCCTGAATCTGTTAAAAAAAAATCAGGCACTTTGAGCAACAAAAAAAGTTCTAAAAAAATTGAAGATTTTCTTACATCAATAAAACCCAAAGATCTTGTACTTTATAGCATGCAGTTGAAAACTCTTATCCAGGCAGGTGTTTCAATTATTCAAACTTTTGGGATTATGGAAAAACAGACTGAAAATCAAAAACTTCGGAGTGTTACTATTGAAATGGGTGAAGACATACGCCAGGGCACTTCTCTTTATGAAGCTTTTTCCAAGCATGGAACAATTTTCAACCATCTATATGTCAGCATGATCAAGGCAGGGGAATTATCCGGAACACTCCCCAATGTACTGGAAAGGCTTATTTATATCCTTGAACACGAAGAAAAAGTACGATCTGATATTAAATCTGCAGTCCGCTATCCTATCATAGTTGTGGTTTTTTTAGTTATTGCTTTTTTTATACTTCTTACCTTTGTAATTCCAAAATTTGCTGCTATATTTGCAAATGCTGGCATTGAACTTCCCCTTCCAACACGAATCTGCGTTGGAATGTATACTGTGCTTTCAACTTACTGGATTCACATGCTTTTAATTACTATAGGTAGTATTGTTTTTCTTTTCCAGTATCTAAAAACTGAACATGGACTTTTGATGAGAGATCTTTTCTTGCTAAAAATGCCACTTATAGGAACACTTTTCGTTAAATCTGCAATGTCCAGATTTGGCAGTATTTTTTCAATTCTTCAGGCCAGTGGTATTTCTGTGCTTGACTCATTTAAAATCCTTTCAGAAACCATTAACAATAATGCGATTACAAAAGAATTTGAAAAAATCCAGGAACTTCTGGTTGAAGGAAGAGGAATTTCCATGCCCCTTCGACAGGCAAAATATTTTACACCCATGGTTGTGAATATGGTCGCTATTGGCGAGGAATCAGGCAATCTTGATCTAATGTTACAGGAAATAGCCAAACATTACGACATAGAGGTTGAATATGCTACAAAAAATCTTTCAGACTCTTTGGGCCCAATTCTTGTAGTCGGGCTTGCCGCAGTCGTTGGATTTTTTGCAACCGCAATTTTTCTTCCGATGTGGGATTTAACAAAAATGGTCTGATTGGGACAACTTTGAAATTTTTTTACAATAATAGCAAAGACAATAAAAAATCTTCCTCATATTCAAGGTATACATTAAGCCTATATTTTTTAATTCCAATAATTTTTGCAGGAATATCTATTTTTACTTTTATTATTGGTTTGAATCTAAATAGATCTTCACACGACCTTATCACTAAATTGCTATTGGGTGGAGGATTGGGCATACTTTCTTTTTTATGCGGATTGCTTCTTTTCTGGTTTATTTTAAACCCAATAAAAAAATTTATAAAAACAACAAAAAATCTACCGGCATTTCAGGAAAGAAATACCAAAGACAGGAGAAAAACCAGGGATCAGCCTTATAATGAAATCCAGTACTACAGCACGGTTTTAAGCCATGCCACAGACATTCTGGGGAAAATTGAATCTACAAGACTTTTTCCCACCATAATTGGTCATTGCAGAGCCATGCGCCAGTTATTTAACCAGATTCTTAAGGTTGCTCCATCTGATGCCACAGTCCTTATCATGGGTGAAAGCGGAACTGGAAAAGAGCTTGTTGCTGATGCCGTTTATAGACAAAGCCATCGTTTTGGTATGCCTTTTGTAAAAATTAATTGTGTAGCCATACCTGAAAGTCTCCTGGAAAGTGAATTGTTCGGACATGAAAAAGGAGCTTTTACAGGTGCAGTTACAAAAAAAAAGGGGCAATTCGAAATAGCCCATCAAGGTACGATTTTTCTTGATGAAATAGGAGATGTTTCTATTGCTATACAGGCAAAATTACTTCGAGTAATGCAGGAAAAGGAATTTTATCGGGTGGGCGGTAACAAATCGATAAATATTGATGCACGATTTATTGCTGCAACAAATAAAAATCTTCCGGACATGGTCAAAAAAGGAACATTCAGAGAGGATCTTTATCATCGTCTTAATGTTTTTCCCATGGTATTGCCTCCGCTTAGGAAGAGGGATGATGTGTCGGATCTGACAGATTATTTTCTTGAAAATTTACCCCAAAACCATTCTAAAGATCAAAAAACATTTCCAGACTCATCTATACCTGTGACAATCTCCAGTGAAGCCTTGGAATATCTTGAATCATATTCATGGCCCGGTAATGTTAGAGAACTTAAAAACACTCTTGAAAGAGCTGCACTTATTTCTGAAACTAATATAATTGAAACCTCCCATCTTCCTCTTAATATCCTTGAATATGAAACATCCAATACTTCTTCTTCTCAAAATGCAAGCTCCTTGCCGGAGGGAGTATCAATGGATGATCACTTAAGGAGCCTGGAAAAGAAAATGATCATATCAGCTCTTATGAACTCACAGTATAAGCAGGTAGCAGCAGCAAAACTACTAAACATAAATACCCGCAGTCTCTGGCACAGAATTAAAAAATACGAAATAAATGTAGCCTCTCTTCAAAAACGACATAATTTGGAGTAAAAACTCCATTTATTTGTAGATGAAATACCTTATTTCCGATATTTCATTAATCATTACAAAGAAATATTCTTTAAACAAGTTTTCTGAATAAACTTCACTCAATAAAAATGCATTATAAATAAAAACCTATAAATATAGATACTTAAAATTTTCGAATAGAAATATTATGGATATTTTTGTGATTTAAAATAGAATAAATCATGTAATAGACATTATTTTTTTAAAATTGGCACATAAGTTGCTGTGTCTCTTAATAATCAATGCCGTCATGGCAAATAGTTATTTATTTAAAGGTTACAACTATTGTTATTTAATGGTTTTTTAATGAACGTTTAATAATTTAAGGAAAAAGTTATGAGAAGAAATGAAAACCTCTTAAAAAATGAAAAAGGTTTCACACTTATTGAAATCATTGCAGTACTTGTGATTCTTGGAATTCTTTCAGCCGTTGCAGTACCAAAGTATATGGATCTGCAGAATGAGGCCAGAATAAAAGCCGGCCAGGCTGCCATAGCTGAAGTAAAATCAAGGCTCTCAACCGGATATGGAATATATCTGCTTAAAAATTCTGGTACTGAACCCACGACTATTGCCCACATTTGTGGGACAAACGGTATAAATGATGCCACTATTATGCCGATAAATGGTGTAGGAAATGTTCCCATGGGCAGTGATTACAATGTTGCCACCAGCGGTACAGGAAATACTTCAACGATTACGGTTACAAAAGTTCAAGGTACTAATACAACAGTTCCAGCAGCCACATGGACGATTCCTTAATACCACGTCCTAATTTTTAACTCAGGACTCAATACTTTATTTTAAGCCGGTAACTTTCTGTTGCCGGCTTAAAGGATTATTCAATTATCTAACGGCTGGTTTCGAAGCTTTATCAGTTCATCAATCTTATGGTTTAATCCCACATCCTTTTTACCGGATTTCAAGCGTGCCATTTTAAGATAGGTATCGGCTTTTTCCCCTTCTTTAAGAGTAATGGCCAAAACCCCAAGGTTATATAGGTCTTCAGGACTTGTCTCATAGGCAAAAATATTGACAGTTTTTTTCAAGATTCTGTAAGCATTTTTATGGTCATTGTTTTTTAGATAAGCCTGATAAAGATTGTTCAGAACCTTTTTGTCCATGAACCCGTTCTGCTTTTTCAAGGCCTTTTTAAAAAATACAATGGCATTTTGATATTCATTTCGAGCCATAAAAGTTTGACCTTTCATTGAATAACCAAGGTAAGCTGCCGGATGGTCCAAGATAGCATTTTCAGCAAACTCCATTGCCTTGTCCAGCTGTTTTTTTTGCAGCGCAAAATTGCAGAGTACAAAACTCACAGAAAGACCTTTGGGATAAATTTTATTTATCTTTTCAAGTTCCAGGGACAGAGCCTGACGCTCTTCCTTGGAAATTATGTCATAATCCAGGTCGACAAGTTTTTTTGGGAATGCTTTTTTAATCTCATAATTGTTTGCAATTTCAGGAAAATGAAGTTTGTTCATATAAAGCATTTCTTTGTCATCAAAAAAAATGGGGACGAATTGTTCAAACTCATTGGGTTTGGTTTCTGTGTTTTTCAGAAGAAATTTATTATAAACAAGCAGATTCAAGGGAGCAGTCACAAAATCAGGGTCATATTTCTTGATAAACTGATCAAAAATTTCCTGGTTTGTCAAAGCATTGGAACTGATAAAAAGATCAGTATCTGAAAATATTGAAAGTTCAAGGTCGAGAAAAATTTTATACTTAGAACTTAAACCAAACTGGTAGTACCCACCTTCATTGTGATAGTTAAAAACCCTGCCGCCCACATTCAGATGGTTTAAGAAAGTCACAATACCTGCGGGAACTGAAGTGAATGATATTGGAAAGGCGGGTCGCATATTGCTATGGGAAAAAAGTATTACCGCGGGCAGGACTATAAGTGGAAAGAATAAAATCCCAAATGATTTGGCAGTTGATGATTTTTTTTGTTGACTGCAGAATTCATCAACGCCAGCATTTAAAACCGGTATTGACAATAGAATGGCCTCATATATAAAGCGCTGACCTTTGAGCAGCAGCAGCAGGCCCCCTGAAAATAAAAACAGATGATAAAGATGCAGTTTTTTTCGGGTTAACAGAATCAAAACAGAGGCCAAGGAAATCAGGATTACCAGGCTTTGAACAAAAGACCAGAAACCGTTCAGGGTTAAAAAAGAAATCTCAAAAAATCGAGTCATGGAAAAAGGCATCATTTCATTGACGATCTGATTTAAAAAAGGCGAGTGGGAAAACGGAAGTTTGAAAAGTTCTATTCCAAGGGGAGTGAGAAACAGACAATAAAAAAGGCTTATCAATATGCTCCTCTGAGTTTTTGACAATGGATTGGGCCTGTTTTTCTTAAAAATACCCAGGATCACCTGCTCTGCTAAAATAGCACCCACAATGAGAAACCAGACAGGATATTCCATGCCGTGAATATTGGCCCATAAAATTGAGCAAATTGGTAAAACCCAAAAAAAAGTTCTCTTATACTCAATTATATATAAAAAAATCACGATGAAAAAATAGGAAAACATATGAGGCCGAACGACTGCAAGGGCTCTTGGATAGATCGAAAAAACCACAAGACAAAAGCAGGCAATGGCAATGCATCGATCCTGGGGAGATCTTTTTGAATATCCGTCAAGGAAAAATAATTGGACAACCCCGATGGTTAAAAGAAAAACTAATGCCCTCATAATGGCAATCCCATAAAATCCAGCTGTTTTATAGACCCAATAGACAATGCCCTGGAATAACCAATAATAGTTACCCCATGATATTTCAGGAAGGATGAAAGAAAAAAATGAATTGTCTGGAATTGTGAAATTTTTAAAAAGATATTTGCCACCATTGATATGAAAAAACAGATCAGAATCTGAAAGGTCACTGATAGGCGGCCAGGTAACAAAAAGAATTCCAAACACGATGAAAAAAAAGAATAAAGAAAATTTTAAAAATAGGGCAGGAAGGCCTGATTCGATTTTAATTGCCACAGCATTTTCTCAATGAAAGATCACCTTAAAAATCATTTGCGTTACTAATAACAGTACTCCAGGTGTTTGACGGGGCTTGTTTATCATCCAAATTTACTCAAAAAAATTATGGTAGGATAAGTAAATGCTTTTTGTCAAGAAGTCAAGAAACTAAAAAATATTTATAGAGCAAAAATAGTCACTTTGCCCAACCATGATCAAGGTCTATACTTTACGGAGCCAATATTGTTTTTAATCGAAAAATAGCCATTGAATACGACCAAAGAAAGGGGCTATCTTATGGTCTGATTCTATGATAAAACCAGACATTAGGGTATAAAATAAACCCTGCAATCTATGTGTTTAGCGATCAAAATTACTTATCTTTCAAAAAGACAATAATGAAAGAAGGACAAAAAAATGATACTTTCTTGTTAAAGGAAAACCAGATGCGGGTAATAGCTGATTTTATAAGATATATTGTTGTTGGTGGATTAGCATTTATAATTGATTTTTCTTGTTTGGTTTTTTTTACTGAGATTGTCGGTTTCCATTACCTTGTGTCTGCCCCAATCGCTTTTATCATCTCTTTAATATTCAGCTATCTGCTTTGTGTTAAATGGGTTTTTAAATATCGTGTTTTTACAAATAAAAGGATTGAAAGCAGTCTCTTTTGTGTTGTTGGTCTTTTTGGCATTCTTATTACTGAAGGTATTTTAACAATTTTCACACCAGTCGTGGGTGATTATAAGATTGTAAAAATCATATCCACTGCTGTTGTTTTATTTTGGAATTTTTTTATGCGCCGGTATCTTCTTTTCAAACCAGCACAGATTAAAAAATCTAATTCTGATAAACGGCCGGCTCAAAAAACCTTTTCAGAATAAATATACAAAAATACTAATATCTTCTGGAAAAATAAAATCTTAGAAAAAAATTCATTATATATTTTTCTAAAAAAAGATATGAAATAAATTTTGAATTTTCTATTTTTCAAGATAAAGGTGGAAAAAACATGAATCAAAAAAAAATCATTGTAATCGGTGCAGGACCTGCAGGCCTTGCTGCTACATATAACAGTGCAAAACGAAAAATTGAGGCAATTTGTTTTGAAGCAGATAATATGGTGGGTGGCATCAGTCGCACGGTTGAGAGAAACAATTTTCGTTTCGATATCGGAGGCCATCGTTTTTTTACAAAGATAAAACGTGTCAATAATATATGGAATGAAGTACTGGGAGAAGATTTTTTGCTTCGCCCCAGATTATCCCGCATTTTTTATAATGGTACTTTTTTTAATTATCCCTTGCAAGCCTCAAATGCACTTTTGGGTCTTGGTATATTTAACTCAATCGGTATCGGCGTAAGCTACCTGAAATCCAGACTTTTCCCAATCCATCCCGAAGATAATTTTGAACAATGGGTTTCCAATCGTTTCGGTTTTAAGCTTTATGATACGTTTTTTAAGACCTATACTGAAAAAGTATGGGGCCTTGATTGCCAACAAATAAGGGCTGAATGGGCGGCACAGAGGATTAAAGGGCTTTCCCTTTGGAGTGCGGTCATTAATGCATTGTTCAAAAATAAAACTGCAATAAAAACATTAATCAATGAATTTCATTACCCTCGCCTGGGTCCTGGACAGATGTATGAAACCATGGCAGAAAAAGCCGTTGCCTCAGGTGCAAAACTTTATTTGAATCATTGTGTGAAGACTCTTGAACATAAAAACAATCGAATCTTTGCTGTATCGGTTACTAACATGGAAAATAAAATTTCTGTTGCAGGAACGGACTTTGTATCGACCATGCCGATCACACGCTTAATCACAAGCCTTAGCCCTGCCCCTCCTGAAAAAGTATTAAATGCTGCTGGGGCGCTGCGTTATAGAGCCTTGCTCACGATCAACCTGCTTATCGATGAACCACAACAACTGCCAGACACCTGGATTTATGTTCATGATCCAAATGTGAAGATGGGAAGAATTCAATGTTTTGCCAACTGGAGTCCGCATATGGTTCCGGAAAACAAATCCTCCCTTGGTTTGGAGTATTTTTGCTGGGAAGGGGATGAAATCTGGACAATGAGCGACAAGGACTTAATTCAACTCGGAAAAAAAGAGATCAAACAGCTCAAGTTAATTGACACAGATAAGATATTTGACGGATTTGTTGTCAGGATGCCAAAATGTTATCCCATATATGATGAACATTATGTCAGGCATATAGAAACCATTAAAACCTATTTAAAACAATTTAAAAATCTTCAATTGTGCGGACGTTACGGCCTCTTTAAATACAACAATATGGATCATTCCATTTTAACGGCATTGTATGCGGTGGAGAATATACTTTCTGCCAACCATAATCTCTGGAATGTCAATGCTGATGATGATTATCATGAAGAACAATCTTAGCCGATTAAAATTTCCATCAGAGCTCTGGGAGAATACCTGAATCATTGGAACTTCACACCTTAAAAAGGTCATATAAACAGAATTCTACAGCTGTAAAAAAAAGGTTGAAAGAAAAATATCCCGCCATCAAAGCAAGAGCCCCCAAAAAAAACAGACTGATAAAAGATTCAGACAGAAAATTGCTTTCAATTTTGGATAATCTCATGGTCCACCACAGCTGTTTTTTGAAGGACTGATTAAAGTGGTACAGGATTAAAAAAATACGAAATCAATCTATCCATTTTTAAAAACAACATAATTTAGAGTCAAAACCCCATTTTTTTGTAGATGAAATGCTTATTTTCCGATAATTTTTTAATGGGTACAATGAAATATTCTTTAAACCAATCATCCAAAATAAAATTCATTCGATAAAAATATATTGCAAATAAAAACCCATAAATATAGAGACTTAAACTTTTCCAATAGAAATGTTATGAATATATTTATGAATTATAATAGAATAAATTATATAATAGACATTATTTTTTAAAATTGGCACACAAATTGCGTTATTTCATTAATAATTGGGGCAGCCATATCAAATAGTTTTTCATTTAAAGGTTACAATTATTATTATTTAATGATTTTTTAATGAACGTTTAATAATTTTTAAAAAAAAGTGATTATGAAAAAACAAGGAAGATTCTTAAAAAATGAAAAAGGTTTTACACTTGTTGAAATTATTGCAGTAATTGTAATTCTTGGAATGCTTTCTGCAGTTGCTATACCAAAGTATATGAATTTGCTAGAGCAGGCAAGAATAGAATCTGCCCAGGCTGCCATTGCTGAAACAAAAGCCAGGCTTTCAAACGCATATGGAGTATATCTGCTTAAAAATGATGGAAATGCGCCTACTACTATTCTTCAAATTTGTGCTGCTGTAAACGTTGAAGCCACTTTGCCGGTAGATGGAGTTGGGCCCGTTCAAATGGGATCTGATTATACAGTAGGTCTTACTTTTTCAACTATTACTGCAACAATTACAGTAACTGTGGTTCAAAACAAAACATTGGCTACAGCTGAAACTGCCACATGGGTGATACCTTCATAATACCGTAATAATTTCATTTTAGGCTTTTCTAAAGCTCATTCTCAGAATAGTATTGATAATACTTTTAACCCATCACCTTATTTTCCTATATGATAGTGAACTTTTTTCTTTTAAAATCATTTTCAATAATTTTACGTCTTACAATAATACCGGCCTTGTCTGGTAATTTTTAATATAGTATTGATTTTCTTTTTCAAAAAACACAAGCCCGTCAAGGTAACCTACATCCCCTGCACTTTCATGTTTAAGATCCAGTTTAAACTCTTTTAGAGGATAAATATTCCAGTCATGGGAAGCACAGATGGCAATCTGGTTGTGTTTTAACTTTTTTATTTTTTCCACCATAAATTCACTTAAAATGTCTGAAGTTTTTCTGGGATTTTCCATTATGTTTTCATCAATGCGGTTATCAAACCATTCTCGCAGAAAAGAATTATTCCCAAGTTTTTTAATAAGCGGGATCGCTTTGTCTATATCACTTACATAAAATGGTGAAAGCATAGGATCCATACAATTATGATCAAGGTTTTGGTTGTTTTGTTTTGTAAACCCTTTATCAATGAGAAAGGCTGTTTCAATACATCTTCCCAGAAAACTGGAATATAATTTAGGCATGGTATTGGGTCTCATGCCAGCTCCAAAATCAAAGGCAAACTCTTTTCCTTTATCTGTTAATCCCATAAAGGGTTCCAAACCAGCATCTTCTGAAAAAAATCTTTCCGAGTGTCTTATAAGGACGCTTATTTTATTTACCCCGCTATCCATTAAGTCATTAATTGTATCAATGGTTTGTTTTGTTCTAACTTGATATTTTGGTGTCATGTGTGCAATGCTCCTGGAACCTTGTGTGCGTTTATCTTGAATAGTTTTCTTACTCTATGCTATTATTGCTGTCAAGGTTAAGAAACATACTTGAAGGAGCCGGGCTAAATGATTAAAAATATCAGTATTATAGGAGTTCCCATGGATTTTGGGCAGCAGCTTCGTGGGGTGGACATGGGACCTGCTGCAGTAAGGTATACGGGATTGATTTCAAGGCTCAGGTCTTTAGGCCATACAGTTATTGATACAGGGGATATCAATATCCCAATCAGAGACTGCGATCTCACCGGCAGTTGTAATCAAACCCAGGATAAAAATAAATATTTAAACGAAATCACCCAGATCTGCGAATCCATATATAAAGCCGGCAAAGCTATCATTCAAAATGGAGGTTTTCCCTTATTTATCGGTGGAGATCACTCCATTGCAGTGGGAACCATTGCCTCTGTCACAAACAAAGAACCAACAGGCCTTATATGGATTGACGCTCATGGTGATTTTAACACCCCTGAAACTTCTCCCAGTGGAAATATCCATGGAATGCCATTAGCGGCTCTTATTGGAGAAGGCCACCCGTCGCTTGTTAATCTGGGACGGCCTGGGGCAAAAATTCATCCTGATAATGTTGTGTTGATCGGCCAGAGAGATCTGGATATAAGTGAAAAAAAAAGACTGAAGAAACTGGGAATAGCCGTATTTACCATGCGGGATATTGATGAGCAGGGAATCAGTTCTGTGGCCAACAAGGCTCTGATGAAACTTGTCCATCTAAAAAGGATCCATCTGACAGTGGATATGGATGCTCTTGATCCGGTTGAAGCACCGGGTGTTGGAACACCGGTGCCAGGTGGAATTTCTTATCGGGAAGCCCATCTTCTAATGGAAATCCTTTCAGATTCCGGTAAAATAAGCTCAATGGATATGGTGGAAATTAATCCGATTCTGGATGTTGCCAATAAAACCGCAGAACTTGCAGTTGAATTGATATTGTCTGCATTAGGGAAGAGTATTTTTTGAGCCTTGATGAATATATTCAATCCCTTAAAGGCTATAAAGGATTTGCAGGGGACATTGTCTGTCACAAAACCCTTTCTCCTGGAAAGGCAATTTATGCGTCTGTTGATCCTTTATTGAAAAATAGTTTTCCCCCCTTGTTGGAATCCCTTGGCATTAAAAAGATTTACAAACACCAGAAAAAAGCCATGGAAATGATTCGTAATGGTATTCACACTGTTATTTCAACCCCGACTGCCAGTGGCAAAAGTCTTATTTATAATCTATCTGTCATAGATCAACTCACTTGCGACCCGCAGTCCCATGCACTATATCTTTTTCCCTTAAAAGCCCTGGCACGTGATCAACTGGAAACGGTTCAGCGACTGCTCTTGATTTCAGGAGAGCAAAATAAAGAGGCTCCGCAATTAAAGGCTGCTGTTTATGATGGAGATATCTCCTCTTATCAAAAAGCAAAAATAAGGAACGCCCTGCCCCATATTTTGCTGTCAAATCCTGAGATGCTTCATTTGGCAATGCTTGCACACCACCATCTATGGGAAAAATTTTTTAAACATTTAAAATATATTGTCATAGATGAGGTTCATACTTATCGGGGTGTCATGGGATCAAACATGGCCTGGGTGTTTCGAAGACTTCAAAGAATTTGCCGTCTTTACGGGTCAAAACCAATTTTTATATTTTGTTCTGCCACCATTGCAAATCCAGCTTCTCTTGCTAAAAAATTAACAGGGCTCGATGTCAGTGTAGTGAATGAATCCGGTGCTCCTTTTGGCAAAAAAGAAGTCCTTTTAATGCGAGGAGCTGAAGGGGCCGCAAGAACAGCTACTGCCCTTATCCATTCTGCAGTTCACCGGGGGTTAAGAACCATCTGTTATACACAATCGCGTAAAATTACTGAATTGATTGCGATATGGGCATCCCAGCGTGCCCCCTCTTTTTCAGAGATGATAACAGCTTACAGGGCAGGATTTTTACCCGAAGAAAGGCGATCCATTGAAAAAAAACTTGGTACAGGAGAACTTTTAGCTGTGGTATCCACCAGTGCCCTTGAACTTGGGATCGATATCGGCAACCTGGATCTATGCATTTTGGTTGGATATCCGGGAACCATCATGGCAACATGGCAGCGAGCCGGGCGGGTTGGCCGAAAAGGAAAGGACTCCGCACTGATACTCATTGCCCATGAAGATGCCCTGGATCAATATTTTATCAATCATCCAGATATTTTTTTTAATATGCCACCGGAAAAAGCCATTATCAATCCCTGGAATAATGTTATCCTAAAGCAGCACCTGGAATGTGCCGCCGCAGAACTCAGGCTGGATAACTTAGACCCGTTCTTAAGAGACACTGATATAAAAAAAGCTGTCGCAGAACTTGAGTATAGCGGGAAACTTTTAAAAAGTCATAAGGGAGACATGTGGTACGCAGCCAGGAAATCTCCACACAGGGAAGTAAATCTGAGGGGAACGGGCAATAGCCTTCCCATTTTTCTTGAAAATACAAAACAAAGTATAGGAGATATCGACAGGCACCGGTCTTTTTTTGAAACCCATGAAGGAGCTGTTTACCTTCACCGGGGAAATACTTATTTCATCACACGGTTTGACCATGAAAAAGGTATAGTTGAGGCAAAGAGAAAAGATGTCCCATATTTTACAAAGGCACATTCCACAAAATTCACAAAAATTATAAAACAGCTGGATTCCTGCCGGGTTAAAGGCACCCGGGTCGGATTTGGAATATTAAAGATAACCGAACAGGTGACAGGCTATGACAGAAGGCTTGTGTCAAATCAAAAATCCATTGGGATGGTGTCTCTGGATCTGCCAAAACTTGAATTTGAAACCCAGGGTCTATGGATCGAAATCCCTGATTATATCAGGGATAAAATTGAATCGACCCAAATGCATTTCATGGGAGGCATTCATGCATTAGAGCATGCTGCCATAGGGATTATGCCCCTTCTCGTAATGACGGACAGAAATGACCTTGGCGGAATCTCCATTCCCTTTCATTCCCAGACCGGGGCAGCAGCTGTTTTTATTTATGATGGTGCCCCAGGGGGCCTTGGATTAACACTGCAGGCATTTAAAAACGCACAGGAGCTGCTTGAAAAAACTCTTAATGTTATTCAATCGTGTTCATGTGAGACAGGATGTCCTGCCTGTGTTCATTCCCCCAAATGCGGATCAGGGAATCGGCCCATTGATAAATTTTCCGCTTTTAAAATTGTTGATATGATTTTAAACAACCCAAAAAAGAAAATATCCTATAAAATCGATGAACCTGTTGTTGAATCCATAGTTGTTGAATCCATAGATGAAAAATCACCTGGTTTTGATTCAGCACAAATACAAAAAAAATATGTGCATTATGGGGTGCTTGATATAGAAACCAGAAGATCTGCTAAAGAGGTCGGCGGATGGAACAGGGCTGATAAAATGGGAGTAAGCTGTGCCATTCTCTATGATTCAAAAACCAAGGTGTATCAGGAATATTTCCAGGAAGATATTAAGGCGCTTACTCATAAGCTTAAAACATATGATCTTGTCATTGGATTTAATATTATCAAGTTTGATTATAAAGTATTGTCAGGACTTTGTGACTTTAATTTTTTTTCCCTTCCTACCCTGGATATTTTATTAAAGGTTTATGAACGGTTAGGGTACAGGCTTTCCCTTGACCACCTGGCAGGACAGACCCTTGGCTGTCAAAAAAGTGCTGATGGACTGATGGCACTCAAATGGTGGCAGCAAGGCAAAATGGATAAAATAATTGAGTATTGCAAACAGGATGTGAAAGTTACCCGGGATTTATATGTCTATGGCAAAAAAAATCAATTCCTTGTGTTTAAAAACAAAGCGGGTCATCAGGTCAGGGTCCCTATTAAGTGGTAGGCCGGATACTTTTGATTCTTTAATTTTTCCTGCAACTAATGTGATTTTTTCATCCATGGAAAAACCCTTTTAAAAATATTTTTATAAAGAATCAAAATTTCAGACACTTTAAACACACTCCCGCTTAAAAAAAATAAGAATAAGAATTCAAGGCCCACAAGTCCTGCAATGGTTAAAGAACCTGAAAGCGTAGAGTGATCAAATAATTTCCTCAGACTGACAGCTGATAAAAAAATAATAACGCCAATCATAAGGCTTATGGGGATCATTTTAAGGAAAAAAAGATAAACCGCTTTTTTTTCAAGATTTAAACTTTTTTGGTTCCAGCATTCAAACAAAACAAAGGCCTGAACAATAACAGATATGGATAATCCCAAGGCGACACCCCTGGGACCAAACTCCTTCATAAATAAAAAAATAACAGGTAAGCTTATGATCACGCAAAGACTTGTAAAAATGGCCGGAAATAAAGTGTTCTGAATAGCATAATATCCCCTTGAAACGATATTCTGGGCTGAAAATGCAAAGGCACCAACCATAAAAAAAGGTAGAATTCCTGCCGTCACCAAAGTAGCATCACTATCAAATTGCCCCCTTTGAAAAAGGATCATCACGATTTCGTGGTTTAAAACGATAAAAAGAGTGGAAAAGGGAATGACAAGAAAGATAAATTTCAATGTTTTATTTAACAGGCGGTTTAGCTCGAAAAGATTTCCTTTTTGAGCAAGTTTAGCCATATAAGGATAGGATGCAATACCAATTGCCTGGCCGAAAAGCCCCACAAGAATGAACATCACCCTGAGTGCATAATTCATGGCTGCAATACTGCCTTCATTTAAATAAGACCCAAAAAATTTCAAGAGAATCTCCGTTGAGAAAGTCATGGTAAGGCCTATCATTAAAGGAAGTGTGAGTTGAACATATTTAATTAAATCCGGGTGGGTAAAATTTAAGATGAAATAATACCTGGCTCCCAGTTTTTTAGCACCGACAATCTGTAGCGCAAAATTACCAAGAATAGCACCAGCCAGAACTCCCCATGCAAATCCTTCCATACCGATAAACGGCCCAAGAATAAGTCCGCCCAGAATAATGGCCAAATTGTATATCAGCGGGGCAAGGGCGGGAATTAAGAATTTTTCATTTGCAAATTGAATTGCCATGAGAAGCCCGCCTGTGAAGAAGAAAAATTGAGCAGGAATGATAATCCGGGTCATTTTTACGGCAAGAGCAAAAGTATCAGAATCCTGAATGCCGGGAACAAACATATGGACAAAATCAGGTGCCCATATCCATGTAATAATAATAAAACATAATAGAAGAAGTCCAAAACCATTCATGATAATTGAAAAAACCTTATATCCCTCATTTTTTGAGTCTGATGAAAGGTAATGGGCGAATATGGGGATAAAAGTGATGGAAAGAAAACCGCTTGCAACAACGTGGTTAAGAATTTCCGGAATAATAAAGGCAATCTGGTAAGCATCCACAGATACTTTAATTCCGCCAATACCTGCAATCGTCATTTCACGCAAAACACCTATCATACGACTGGCAAATATAGATGCCATCATGATAAAGGATGCAAAACCCACTTTTTTTAGTATGTTATCATTTGCCATATTCGTAATATGGATAGGGTTATCATAAAGGATAGGCAAATAAAAGCCTTATAAAGGAAAATTGTTTGACTTGGGCAATGCCGGCAGAATATATTGAGGTAATATTAAAAAGATTGTATTTATTCAGCTCTTATGCTTGAAACCGCCCTGACTGATGGATATTTGTTTCGAGGCAATTCGCTTAACCTCCTGCAAATATCCATCAGACAGGGCTTTGAGAATAATTTTTATTAATGGGCTGAACAATCACTAAGGGTTTTAAATAAGGAAGAATGCATATGTTTAACAGACTTGGGATTTATTCTCTTTTGGCAGGATTATTTGTTGGCATTTTCAGCGGTATCTCTCAATTTATGGGAAGTACTAATATCTGGGTTAACTTAACGATCTCAAAAATAATCGGAAAAGATACTTCTGAGGCAATTATGGAATTTATATCTATTTCTGCCATGGAGAATCCACTTAACTACCTTATTTATTCTGTACCATTTTTTATTTTTTTACTTGGGATTGGTATTATTTTGTTAACAATTGGCCTGTTTGTGAAAAATCATTAATCTGTCTCCATAAATACAAAGGCTGCTAAAATAAAAAAACCTGTATTAGGAAACAAGGAATCAAACTATGACAATTACCCGGATTTCCAGAAGACAATTTTTAAAAACCTCTACCATCATATCTGCCTCCCTTGCAGGTCCGATATTTTTTACCGGATGTGCAGTAAACCCTGTCACTGGAAAAAAACAATTAATGATGGTTTCCCCGCAACAGGAGATCGGAATTGACCGTGAGCAGTCACCTTTCCAGTTTTCTTCTGATTATGGCATTACAAAAGATCCCGGCGTCAATGAATATATTTCTGATGTGGGCAGAAAATTGTTACCCAATGTTCACCGACCCCAAATGCCCTATTCTTTCCAATGTGTGAATGCCACCTATATTAATGCCTATGCCTTCCCGGGAGGAACCATTGCCGTTACCCGGGGAATTTTATTAAAACTGAATAATGAGGCACAGCTTGCGGCATTACTGGGCCATGAACTAGGTCATGTCAATGCCCGCCATTCAGCGGAACAGGTCTCAAAGGGACAGCTTTCTTCACTGCTTCTAGCAGGTTTGTCCATTGCTGCAAGCACCAAGAGTTCGGCACTGGGTGACCTGACCCAGCAGTTGGGTATGCTGGGCCAGGGCTTGTTGTTATCCAAGTACAGCCGTGATAATGAAAGAGAAGCTGATTCTCTTGGCAATGAGTATATGGTTAAGGCCGGGTATTCTTCTAAAGGCTTTGTTCAACTAATGGAAATGCTTGATTCTTTGAACAAAACAAAACCTAGTTCTGCCCAGGTGCTTTTTTCAACCCACCCCATGAGTACAGAACGATTAACTGCTGCAGTTCAAAGAGAAACCGGGATTTACCAACATTCAAAAAATTCTTATTTGAACGGTGAACGATATATGGATAGCCTTGCTTCTTTGCGAACCCAAAAAAGCGGAATAGAATTATTGCAACAAGGAGAAAACCATCTGGGAAAAAAGGAATATGACAAGGCACAAAAATTATTTATAAAATCTTTGAACACACTAAAAAATGATTACACAGCCCATGTATTGATGGCTAAATGTCATTTGCTCAGAAAAAAACCGGAACAGGCTCTGGCTTTTGCCGAAATTGCAAAAAAAATATACCCATCTGAAGTTCAGGGGCACTATATTGCCGGGATTGCAGAAAAAGAACTTAAAAAATATACAATGGCCTATAAAAATTTTGATACCTGTGACAGGCTTTTGCCCGGCAATCCGCAAATGATTTTTTACAAGGGGTATTGCCTTGATAAAAAGGGAAACATAAAACCTGCGGCAACTAACTATATGACCTATTTGAATATGACTCGTAATCAACCCAATGAATATGGCCGATACGCCTATAACCGCCTTAGACAATGGGGATATGCCAAGTAATCATGAAATTTTCAAGCCTCAGACAATGTTTAGACATTTTAAAACAACAAGGCGAGCTTTTACAGATCAATCACCGAGTTGACCCAAACCTTGAAATGGCTGAAATCACTAGAAGAGTATTTAATGCCAGAGGCCCTGCAATTTTATTTACAAATATAAAGGGCAATAAATTTTCGGCTGTATCAAACCTGTTCGGGACCTTTGAGCGGACACTTAAAATTTTTGAACCCCAGCTTGCCTCTGTAAAAGCACTTGTGGATATCAAATCTGATTTCGGGTTGGCATATAAATCTTTTGGAAATACTTTAAAAGCCTTACCGGCATTAGCCCATTCTTTACCCATAAAAGTATCCAGGCCCAAAGTTTTTGAAAAAAATTGTGGAATTCAGGATCTTCCAATGATTAAATGCTGGCCCGGGGATGGAGGAGCATTTATCCTGCTTCCCCAGGTTTTTTCCCAGGATCCTGAGAAGAATTCTCTTTTTAGTTCAAATTTGGGTATGTATAGGGTTCAGATTTCAGGAAATGATTACCATGCCGGCAAAGAGGTCGGACTTCATTATCAATTACATAGAGGGATTGGAAATCACCATAAAAAGGCTTTGGAAAAAAATAAGGCTTTGCGGGTCAGTATTTTTGTGGGTGGACCGCCTGCCCACACACTGGCTGCTGTTATGCCGCTTCCCGAAGGAGTGCCTGAAATTGCCTTTGCAGGTGCCCTTGCAGGTAAAAACTTTAAATATGCAAAAAAAAACGGGTATTTAATTTCTGCAGATGCTGATTTTTGCATTACCGGTGTCATAGTCCCTGGAAAAACAAAAAGAGAAGGCCCTTTTGGAGATCATTTGGGTTATTATTCCATGGAACACGAATATCCCTATTTAAAAGTCGACTCAGTTTATCACAGAAAAGATGCCATTTTCCCATTTACTATTGTGGGACGTCCACCCCAGGAAGATTCAAATTTTGGAAAATTAATCCATGAAATCACAAGATCTGCGATTCCCGACAGTATTCCCGGAGTTATTGCAGTGAATGCAGTAGATGACTCAGGTGTTCATCCCCTGCTTCTTGTTAAAGCCCATGAACGGTATGTCCCATATGAGAAAAGAGCGCCAAGGGAATTGTTAACTCATGCAAGCCGAATCCTGGGCACAGGTCAATTGTCCCTTGCAAAATATGTGATGATCTGCGCTCAGGAAGACAACCCAGGATTAGATGTAAATGATGAGAAAGCTTTTTTCACCCACTTGCTTGAACGGATCGATTTTAGCTCTGATCTCCATTTTTTTACAAAAACCACCATGGATACCCTTGATTATTCCACCCAGGACATCAACCAGGGTTCAAAACTTGTAATGGCAGCAGCAGGTATTAAAAAACGTTATTTAAAGAATCATTTGCCTCAGGATTTTTCTCTACCAGAGGAGTTTGATCATCCAATAATTATTCTGCCCGGTATTGTCGTACTTGAAGGTCCCCATTTTAAAACATATGCTAAAGGAAAAACACAGATTGGTCGATTGAAAAAACATTTGAAAACCCAAATTGGCCTGGACTCAATTCCTTTGTTTGTAGTGGTGGATGATTCTGATTTTACAGCAAAATCATTTTCAAATTTTTTATGGGTGGCGTTTTTAAGATCAAACCCTTCCCATGATATTTATGGAGTAAATGAAAAAGTCACCTTTAAACATTGGGAGTGTGAACCCCCTTTAATTATAGATGCCAGAATAAAACCCTTTCATGCAAAGCCTCTGGTTTCTGATAAAAAAGTGGCCCAAAAAATTGATGCACTTGGAAAAAGGGGTGGACCGCTTTTCGGAATTATATAAAAATGAGGGACATATGATAATCATTACCACCCATAAAGAATCGGATTTTGATGCATTGGCATCACTAATTGCGGCAAGCCTGCTGTATCCCGATGCCAAACCTGTGCTACCAATGTCCGTTAATGCCAATCTAAAGGCTTTTTTAGCCATTCACAAAGACCTGTTTAAACTCTACTCTCCCAAAGATATTATTTTTGACCATGTAACAACGCTTGTAGTCGTGGATACGCATTCCTGGAATCGTCTGGATGGAATGGAACAATTAAAAGACAATCTGGATCTTGAAATTATCGTGTGGGATCATCATTCTGAGGGAGATATTGTAACCCCTCATAAACATATAAGAGAAACAGGCGCAACTGTTACCCTTTTGGTGAAAGAAATTGAAAAACAAAAAAAAGAGATTACGCCGATTCAGGCAACCCTTTTTTTAATGGGCTTATATGAAGATACCGGCAACATGTCCTTTCCATCAACCTTGCCTGAAGATGCTTATGCTGCAGGATTCCTTCTTGAGCAAAAAGCAGACCTGCACATTCTTTCTACTTTTTTACGACAAGCCTATGGGAAAAAACAAAAAGATATTCTCTTTCAAATGATACAGGATGCAAAAAGAAAGGAGATTGGCGGATTTTCCATCAGTATTGCCAAGATGGAAACCGCAGGCCGAATCCAGAACCTTGCCATGGTCCTTCAGATGTATAGGGAAATTGTCAATGTAGATGCTGCCTTTGGAATTTTCAAAGATATTGAACGAAACAAATGTATGGTCATAGGAAGAAGCAGCATAGATGAAATTAATATTGGTTTGTTAATGAGAAGCATAGGTGGAGGCGGGCATCCCGGAGCAGGCTCAGCTCTTTTGAAGGCGGTTAACCCAGATACAATTGAAGAAATACTGCTTGAACTCATTTCTGGTAATCAGCATTCTTCGGTGATGCTGTCGGACATAATGTCCTATCCTGTCGTTACCATTAACGAGGATAGAAAAATTAAAACCGCGGCCATGAAGTTAAGAGAACTTGGCTGCACAGGCATGCCTGTTGTGGATAAAGAAGGAAAAATCGTGGGTGTAATTTCCCGGCGTGATTTTAAAAAACTCAGGAAATCAAAAGAGATGAATTCTCCTGTAAAGGCCTTTATGACCCGGAATGTCATCACCATCTCCTATGACAAAAGTATCATAGAGGCGGCCAGACTAATGATAAAACATGATATAGGGCGAATCCCCGTTCTTAAAAAAAATAAAATCGTCGGTATCATTACCCGGTCTGACGCAATGACTTATTTTTATGATCTAGTTCCGGATTGATAAAATTTCATCATAATTTAAGGATTTTTTTTGCTTTAACAGCAAGTTTTTCCCTGAATATTTTTGAGTTGTGCCGAATATCAACAGGGAACTCTTTTTCAATAAAAATATGATCAATATTTTTAGTCAGAGGATTTGACTTGGCAAGTTCAAGAAGCTCTTTAATAAATATTTTTTTATCTTTAATTTTTGAATAAGGTTCAATAAATACAACCGGAGTCTGTATGTTTTTTGGGCCTACTCCAGCAAGAGCACTTCTGAATACAGTCTTGTGATTGTTGAAGATGGCTTCAACAGGTATGGTAAAAAGTGTTTCATCCAGGGTAATAACTCTGTGGGTTTTTCTCCCGCAAAACCATATTCTTCCTTTTGAATCCATCCATCCAAGATCTCCCATCCTATGCCAGAATTTACCGTGTGAATCAGGAATTTTTGCCTGAAGATCAGCTTCCCTGTTATTAAAATAATGCCGGGTCACAAGGTCTGCCTGTACAATTATTTCGCCCACCTGATTTTCCGGGACATCGAGTCTATCATGAAGCTGGGTAACAGGATCATCAGAAATTTTAATCAATTTGACCATAGTATCGCAGATGGGTCTGCCGATACACATGCCATAGCCTTGTTCAGAAAGTGTTTTGGTTTCAGAAAGGATTTCATTGGACCCAATGGAGATAATAGGAACAGCCTCTGTTGCACCATAGGGGGTATGGATCTGGGCATGATCAGACAACATGGTTGAAAATTGTTCTATATTAGCAGGGGTCACAGGGGCGCCTGCAGATATCACACGCCTTAATGTAGGAAGTTTTATATGGTTCTTTTTACCAAATTTACCTACCCGGTTTAAAAGGGCAGGAGATGCAAACATGTTGGTGATACCATGATTTTCAATGGCTTCAATTATTTTAACAGGATTTACCCGGGCAGGTTTGGTGGGGTCCATATCCGGTATAACTGCTGTCATGCCCAGTATGGGATCAAAAAGGGCAAATAAGGGAAAGGTGGGCAGATCAATCTCATCTGAATCTATCTGAAAATGTTCCTGGATCTGTTTTATCTGGGCTTCAAAATTACCATGTGTATATACAACCCCTTTGGCAGGCCCGGTTGATCCTGTGGTAAACGCAATGACAGCCGTTTCATCACTTGTGGTTTTGGCTTTTGGATAAGGGTCACAGGTTTGTATCATCAATTGATCAAGGGTATATCCCCCCCAGAACCATCTTTTGCCCACGGTAACCCAGTGTTTTACCGATTTAAAAAATTTTGGCTTTATTTTTCGTAAAAAATGAGCCTTTTCAATACCAATAAATGCCTTTGGCTTACCCTGTTCCAGGCATTGAAGCATTCTTTCGATTCCCATACCCGGATCTACAACTACAGGTACGGCCCCCACCTTTAACATGGCAAAAATGATAATAAAAAATTCCATTCCGGGAGGTACCATTAAAATGGTTCGGGTTCCCCTAATGATGCCGATCCTTTCAAGTCCAAAAGCCAGCTTATCAGATTCAGCTTCCAGCTGGTTAAATGTCAATTGGCTGTAGAGAACCCGTCCTTTTTTGTCTCTGCCTGCAGGATAAACAACCGCTCTTTTATAGGGGAATTTTTCCTGTATTTTTTTAAGACCCTGTGAAATATTTGTATAGGTTATCATCAAAATTTCTTTTTTTGGTTTATAAATATTTTGTTTAATCAACCCCAAAGGAAGTTCTGAGTTTACTTTTTATCCTAAGCTGTCACTAAATGTCAAAACAAAGAATATGAAATCTCTTATTTTACTTAGTGCCTCGCCGGAAACCCGTGTTTGGGCGAAAAATTGCCCATATACAAGGCGCAAGAAAGTTTGAAACCGGAGTGTACTCCTGTACATGAGGCCCGATCTTATAACTTGGCAAACTTTTGCAGCAACGCAGTAGATGGGTGAGTTTTCGTTCAAACACTACTTATTTAAAAACTCTTCAATAAGTCGGCTTGTCTCTCTTGGCTTATCTTCAAACAGGTAATGCCCTGCATCATGAAAAACATGGGCTGTAGCATTGGGGAACCGTACCATGAATTCATTAAAAAATGCCAGATCAAAGACAAAATCCTTTGCCCCCCATAAAAATAATAATGATTCCGGAGCAAGATGTTTCAAATTCTGGTCCACATGCTTGACAATGGAATAGCTTTTATCTTTTGATCCCAGAGGTATGTCCTGGACAAATTTTAAAGTTGCAATTCTATTTGCCCAAGAATTATAAGGTTCCACAAGCCCTTTTTTCACCTTAGGAGTTAATCTTGTTTTACTGCCAAAATAAAGCGCCCCATAAGCAAACACGTTCAATCCAAGTACAGCTGGAATTGCAAAAAAACGTATATATTTAATAAGCCACAGGCTCAAAGGAAATCGCTTTTCCTTTGGCAGAAAAAATCCTGAAGTATTGGTAATAATGATCTTATCGATTCTATCAAGGTGATCAATAGCCCAGGCAAGACCTATCATACCGCCCCAGTCATGGAGAACGAGATTGATTTTTTCATTGATATCCAATCGAGTGATCAGAGTATCAAGATCTTTTATTCTGGATTCAAGGGTGTATTTATATGTTTTCGTATCGGGTTTGTCTGAAAATCCGCATCCGATATGATCAGGGGCAATGGTCCGAAAATCCTTGGAAAGGCTTTTAATTAGGTGCCTGTAATAAAAGGACCAGCTAGGATTGCCGTGAACCATCAGAACAGGTTTTCCTTCTCCCTTGTCAATATAGTGAAGATCGTGCCCGTTAATATTCATAAACCTGGATTCAAAAGGATAAAGATCTTTAAAACCTTCAGAAGAGGTCAGTTTATTATTAATCAGTTTTTCTACCATTCAACACCTAAAATATAACAGTTCAGTCCTGATCCCACACCGATAAAGGCCACAAAATCCTCTGGTTGCAAAAATCCTCTTTCATCTGCGATAGCAGCGGTAAGGGGAAGTGAAACCGATCCCATATTACCAAGAAAAGGAAAGGTGCAAAAATCTTTTTTTATATCCTGGTTTAAGACCTGGTAAAATCTCTGATGGTGTGCAGCCCCAACCTGGTGTCCGATAAATTTATCCGGCTTGTCTTCTGAGAAATTTAACTCTTTTCTAAATTGGTCAAAGGTTTTTTTGGCAAGCACAAGACCGTTTTCAAGAACTTCCTGGGCCTGGGTTCGCATGATGACTTTAGAATGGGTAGGCATTCCTTTTTGTTCAAATCCCCAATGGCAGATTTTGTAATGCTCAATGGCATTTTTTACCACTCCGCCTTTAAGGGCGTGCCTTGGGTTATCAGGATTGCCAATGGTTCCATTGGTTAACAAAACAGCTGCCGCCCCTGAGCCGCCGGTCATAGTAGCAATAGCCTCTTTATAAAATTCAACGCTTTTATTGGTGTTGATCTCATCAATGGTTGAATCAACAATCTGCCGTGCTGTTTCGCAGGAAACCACAAGCCCTGCATTAATATTCCCCAGTTCTATTTCATTAGCCACCTGGACTATCCCTGTTATCATTCCTAAACAGGCACTTTTAACATCGTAAATATGAGCATTTTCACCAATATTCAACTGGTCAGCCACAGAACAGGAAGTGGCAGGTTCAAACCCATCCTGGCAGACCCCGCAATATACCAGAGCCCCGATCTGATCTGCTGCAATATTGGCTTCGTCTAACGCTCTTTGTCCTGCAATGGCTGCATGGTCAGAAAGGAGATGGTCGTGATCCCAATACCGTCTTTCTTTTATACCGGTTAAAACTTCAAGCTGACCTGGGCCAAACCCCACTGCCTCATAAAAAGGAGCCAGCCTGTCTTCAAGTTCTGTTGTTGTGACAATATGGGGGGCAAGTTCATATCCAAACGATTCAATAAATACCCTAGAATATTTCATTGTTTTCTCCAAAAAGAGTCCAAGTCGGTTTTTGTAAGGCCACAAAGTCTCATCCCCATATTTTTGTACAGGACAATTCTCAACTCATCGGAAAACATGTGAGCATCTGCTATCACATATGGTTCCGGGCCATATCCCATCTCTTTAATTTCTATTTCGTACCGGGCTTTTTTTGTGTCTGGTGTCACAGGACCCCGGCATTTTAAATCACTTTCATTATTTGGAATAACATCATAGAATACATCATCCCGATCGATTACCCATCCCATTCTCTGGGTGAATATTCGCAAGGCATGGGCACAGCATTCATACATAAGAGTACCCGGCATGACCCTGTCATCAATAAAATGGCAGGTCAAAAACCAGTCATCCGGGTGAATATCTGCCTGGGCGATGATGGAACCAAGACCAAACCTGCCGCCCTCTGGGTTAAACTCAAGAACCCGGTCAATGAGATGCATCCTTTTGCCGGGAAGTTTTAAATGTTTTCCAAGCTGTATCTGTTCAAAATGTTTTCCAAAGGCCCGGCCAAGGTCTCCTTTTCTCAGGGCCTCAATTTTTTCATCGGAAAAGCTTTCTTTTACCACCGGAACCAGGGAAGAAAATTTAAGACTGGATTCAATTTGTTTTAAGTCTTCATACTTGAGAATAATACCTCCCGATTTCTCAACCTCTTCCTCCGTAAAAAATCCAGCACAGCCGTCCCGCATGGAAATCAGCAATTTATCTTTAATATATCCCTTATAATGGAAAAAAAACAAATATACATCGCCCTGTTTTAAAAACCGGTCAATTTCAATTACATACTCAATGGTTTCAAGGGGTTCGGGCAGTGTCCTGTGAAAAGTGACTTTGGCATCCAGAAGCCTGTATTTTCTCTTACCCTTGATCATGTGGTCAATGCCCAGCCAGGCACATAAAAAAAGATCTGCCTGCCCAGCTTCTATGGAAATGGAAACAGGAGCCTTCCCCCCGTCCAGGTACCAGGCATCCTCTTTGACATCATGCTGGGTAATAATTTTGCCCGATGTCAGGGACAGCATATCGCCCTGGATATCCATAATCCTGTCCACCAGCATCAATGGTTCATCCGGAAGCCTCACCCTGACAGGATAAGTATCGATAATTTCAAATTCTTTTCCAAGAACATTAGATGCTTTTCCCCGGGCATATTCAAGGCATTGCTCCCTGTTAAGAAAGGGAGGTATTCCAGTGGCAGCCGGGACGGGTTCAGAAGCAATATTAAGGCTGCCCATGTCGGATGAAGAGCCTTTATCTGATGTTTGTATCACGCTGCCTGCAATCCTGTTCAATGCTTCAAATTGTTTTTCAAGCAGGTGCATGTTTTCCTTAGAAAATTCAAGAAATTTCTCATGGGCACTGGATGTGGCAAGGCTGCCTTTGGCAATCAGGCCCGGATCAAGGATCAGGGAATTCTCCTGAGTTTGATTTTCAAAATAAATATCTGTTTTATTTATAAGAGATTCCATGGTTGTGGATCTTTGTTTTATCCTATTTGACCCGATTTCATTAAAAGCTAAATTCTTCTTGATTTTTAAGCGGGTTTTTTCTGAAATCCGGTGTGGATTTGTTTTTAAAATAAATGCTTGTTTTCCCCTGTTTTTCGGGACTGCCTGAATATCTTTGTTATGAGAAAAAGAGTTATTAAAACCAAAATTTTCCTCTTGAAGGTTTTCTTCAAGGATCACATGGGAGCAGGTACCGTCTGTAGTTATAGATGCGACACAGGCCTTTCTCACCGATTTTGGGTCCTGCAGATTCCAGTAGACAGGCATATCTGAAAAACTAAATAATATATTATCCAGTTTTTTAAAACCAACAGCCTCTTTTTTATTTGAAGGCAGTTTTTTATTATTAAGACAAAGCGCAGCTTTGATGACGGAAAACAAGCCTGAAGCACCCTGGGTGTTTCCAATGACAGAGGTTGTTGCTGTGACATGGCAGGGATAGCTGCCCGGATCTTTTGATAAAAGTTTGTTTAACACCCTGACTTCGGTTGTATTATCTTTTTTTATTCCGGTAAAACTTGCTTCATAAAGACCGATTTCCCTTAACGATGTTTTTGAATCCTTAAGGGCATTGGTAAGGGAATTTGTATACAGGCTTTGTGACAAAGTTGCGTCAAACCCTGTTTCACCCGGGATTGAACCACCACTGGCACCTGCAACACCCGTGATGACGCCATAGATCCGGTCTTTGTCCGAAATGGCCTGATCCAGTCGTTTTAAAACCAGGGCTGCAGCCCCCTCGGAAGGCAGGATAGTTTCATTATGGGGTCTTATTGTATCATTAAGCACAAACTGCCGAATATCCCCTGCAAGATCTACACTGCCGCAGATAAAAACGTCTGTTTCATTGGCGCTTAATGAATGGACAGCCGTCTCAATAGCCTTGATTCCAGACGCATTTTCTGCAGAAATTGTAAAACAGGGCCCTCCAAGTTTGAATTCCCTGGCTAGGCGCGAGGCCACAATCCCGCCAAGAGCACCCAAAGTCCGGTTAAAGGTTAATGGCGGAGAAATGGAATCTTTCAGATCTTCATCAAGGTGATTGATTTTCCAGCGAAGATAAAAATCTGTGGCACCATAATCAAATTCAATCCCGATGGCGCATCCGATATGTATCCTGTCGGCTTCCTGTGCCGATGGTCTGGGGTCGATCTTTGCGTCTTCCAACGCTCCTTTGGCTGCTTTAAGAAGAAGAATATGCTGGGGCAGAATATCTTCCATCTGATTGGGAGGAATATGGAATTCGCCAAATAAAATGGAAAACTGGTCCAGATAAAGGCCGGGTTTTCCCTGAAAAACACTTGAAGCCTTTCTTTTCCACCTTAATCCGGGAAGATCCGGCTTTATGCGTGCTGAATCAAATACAAGCTTCCTAAATCGGGACAAAGAGTCGCAATCCTTTGCAATGGTTTCCATGCCTACAATGGCACAGGGGACCCTTTTTAATATTTCTTTTTTATCTATAACCGTTTGTTTAGATTTTTTAATGATATGGCGACTTGAGTTGGATTTAAATTCTTCAATCAGAAGATGGGCATTAATTCCACCAAAACCAAAAGCACTGACCCCGGCTTTTCTAGTTGATTTAGCAGATACAGGTTCCCAGGTCTCAACCCGGGTCTGAACCTTGATGTTACTATCATTTAAAGGGCTCTTGCTGGACGGGGCTTCATAATTCAATGACGGTGGCAAAAATCCCTGGTTCATTGAAAGAATGGTTTTTATGAATCCTGCTGCACCTGCCGAGGTTAAAAGGTGCCCAATCATTGATTTGACCGATCCTATGGAAAGGGGTTTATCAGGACATTCAAATGTTTTAAGAAGTGCCTGTATGCTGGATAATTCCACCTGATCCCCCACAGGGGTTCCAGACCCATGGCATTCCATATACTGGATATCTTTAGGAGACCATGATGCTTGATCATAGGCCTGGATCATGGCGCGAACCTGGCCTTCCTTTGCCGGGCCCACAAGGGTTCCTTCAATGTCGTTGGATACCCCTATACCTGTAATGACGGCATGAATTTTGTCACCAGCGTTTACTGCGTCTTCAAGTCTTTTTAAAACAACGATCCCGGTTCCTTCTCCCACCACAAGGCCATCGGCATTTTTATCAAAGGGGGAACACCTGCCCGTAGGAGACAAGGCGTGCAGCTGTGTAAACCCGATCTGGGTATACAGTGAATCCGGTCTTGAAACCCCGCCGGCCACCATGATATCCGCCTTTTTTAAATGGAGATGTTCACAGGCAAGCTTGATGGAATATAAAGACGAGGCACAGGCCGCATCAAGGGTAAAGCTTCCACCCTGAAAGCCCATGGCCCTTGCAAGAATAGAAGCAGGAAGCGATACAACACCGCTGCTTAAAAAATCTTTGGGAACAAGCCCTTTATCATCCCTGGTGCCATTACAAAGAACCTGCCAGGAAACCTGTGAAGAAGCGTCCGTTGGAAGAGCGATGGCCGCTAAAATCACACCGGTTCGTTTTTTATCTTCATTTGTATGGGAACACTGAAGGAAAGCATCGCGGCCTGCATGTAGAACAAGTTGATGCAATGGATCAAGATTAGATAAAAGGTCTTTATCCAAAAGAAAATCTAATGGATCAAAATAAAAATTTTCAATAAGGCCTGCTTTATTGGAAACTGCTTTATCATGGATATTTTGCCGGGAAATGAAATCTTTTACAGGTCCTATCCATCGATGATCCGGCACAGTGATAATACAATTTTTTTTATGGATAATATTGTAAAGGAATTGCCTGTTATTCAGGGCCTGGGGAAATACTCCAGCCATACCGACTACAGCTATCTTACCTTTTTTTTTTACTGCACGCCTTTTCATAGAGCAGTAATAATTTAGAATCAGGACAATTTCAAGCAGGGTGTGTAATATTTGTGTAAAATGTAAGTTTCAGGTGTAAATAAGGAAAAAACCTTGTACAACGGATTTCAACAAAAGCCAGTAAGTTATTCCAGCAAATATTGCGGCTGCTAATTTATCAAAGATATTTTCTCTTCTTTTTTCATTATATCCAAATATCCAGCCTAAAAAAATACCGGCAATCAATCCACCGCCATGACCCCAATTATTAATGTTAGGCATGAGAAAACCGATAAGAATAAGGGTGACAACCCAGCCTAAGGTCTGTTTATACACAAGCCGCCCCCATTCCCCGCCCCTGGATTTGCCGAAAAAAAGGCTCGCCCCGATCAGTCCGCAAAGGCCTGATGAAGCACCAATGGTAAGATACACATTGCCAAAATATGACAATAAGAATCCTGCGATCCCTGTAAGCGTATAAATTGAAAACATTCGATACAGGCCAAATTCTTTCATCACTAAAGGAGCAAGGGTTTTCAAAGCCATCATATTAAACAGTATATGAAGAAGTCCTCCGTGTAACCAGTTGGCAGTAATCAGAGACCACCAGGCTTCAAATTTAACAATGGGAAATCTGCCGGATGCGCCAAGAAAATTTAATACATCCATTGATGGTGTAAAAGCATAAAACGGATTAAAGGACAAAATCATATTTTTGCCGCTGTAAACCAGGCTGATAAAAAACATGATAACATTAGTATAAATCATTGCATTCATTACAAAAGAGGGAGTGAGAAATGAATGGGTATTTTTATATTGTGTCATCATTGTCCGGATTTATAAGTTGTATGTTTGTTAAAGTCAATATCGTCTGAAAATTATGACTTGAAAATAACCAGTAATAGAGTAAAATCAACTTTTATAATTGAATTGAGAGGCATTGATATGAGTTTGGTTTCCATTTTTAGTCTGGCCATTGCATTATTTGTTCTTGCTGCAACACCGGGCCCCGGAGTATTTGCCACCATTTCACGATCCCTTGCTTCAGGATTTATTCCTTCCCTTTCAGTGATTGCAGGGATTGTAACCGGTGATATTATTTTTCTTTTATTTGCCATCATGGGAATGTCTTTCATTGCCCAGGCAATGGGCAATTTCTTTATAGTGGTCAAGATCATTGGTGCGGCATACCTGATTTTTCTTGGAATTAAAATATGGAAATCCAAACCGGTTCCGGTTCAACAGGTAAAGAGGGGAACAAAAAATAAATATGGTAATTATTTAAGTGGTCTTGTTATCACCTTATCAAATCCTAAAGTAATATTGTTTTATTGTGGTTTTCTCCCAAGTTTCTTGGAGTTGTCGCACCTTGGCAGCATTGATATCTGTATTGTTGCATTCACTATTTCTATTGTTTTATCAAGTGTTTTGACTTTTTATGCATACCTTGCCAACCGTGCAAGAATGTTTTTTTCCAGTCCGCATTCTGTTAAACGACTAAACAGGACTGCGGGCATAGTCATGATTGCTACTGGTGTGGCCATAGCTGCAAAATCATAATCTTATCTCTCTAAAGGAAAATTCTATGACCTTATTTAACCCCAAAACAGAAAACTTTGACCACCTTGATCCAAAATCAAAAAATATAATGAAAAAAACTATTGATTTCTTTGAGAACAGGGGTAAAAAAAAATTGAAATCAGATTATCATGAAAAACTCTGGTATGAAGATTTTATTGAATTTATAAAAGAAAATCAGATTTTTGCAACCCTGCTTACACCTTCAAATTATGCCAAGAAAAACCCTGATGCCAGATGGGATACCAGGAGAATCTGTGATTTTAATGAAATCCTGGGATTTTATAACCTGTCCCACTGGTATACATGGCAGGTTTCTATTTTGGGGCTGGGACCGATCTGGATGAGTCCCAATGAAACTATTAAAAATAAAACTGCTAAATTATTAAAAGATGGCCACATATTTGCCTTTGGCCTGTCTGAGAAAACACATGGTGCAGACCTCTATTCTTCTGATATGTCTTTAACCCCTCTGGCCAAAGGACAATATGTGGCTGACGGAGGAAAATATTATATTGGTAACGCAAATATAGCCGGTATTGTTTCCACTTTTGGAAAAAATACTGAAACAGATGAGTATGTCTTTTTTGCGGTAAATCCTGAACATGAAAACTATGATCTTGTCCAGAATGTGGTGGACTGGGAAGGATATGTGGCTGAATATGCTTTAAATGGATATCCCATTGTTGAAGACGACATTCTTTCAACAGGACAGGATGCCTGGGATTCGGCATTGAACACCATTAATATTGGAAAATTCAACCTTGGCTGGGCATCAATCGGTATCTGTACCCATGCCTTTTATGAAGGTCTGAACCATGCAGCCGGCAGAAACCTTTATGGCAAATGGGTCACGGATTTTCCCCACATAAAACAGATGTTTGTTGATGCATATTCACGTCTTGTTGCAATGAAGTTGTTTTCCCAGCGTGCTTCAGACTACTTTAGAAGTGCTTCCAAGGATGATCGTCGATATCTTTTGTATAACCCAATGGTTAAAATGAAGGTTCCAAGCCAGGGAGAGACAGTCATCAACCTATTATGGGATGTGATTGCTGCAAGAGGCTTTGAAAAAGATGCCTATTTTGAAATGGCAGCAACCGATATCAGGGCTCTTCCAAAACTGGAAGGAACTATTCATATTAATATGGCACTGATTATTAAGTTCATGGCAAACTTCTTTTTCAACCCTGGTGAATTCCCTGAAATTGGTAAAAGAGACGATGCCGTCTGTGATGAATTCTTATTTAACCAGGGACTCACAAAGGGCCTTGGGAAAATTCAGTTTCATGATTTTAATATTGCCTATGGCAGCATCGACCTGCCAAATATCAATATTTTCAAAGAACAGATAAACGTACTACAAGAAATGCTCTTAAAGGCAACTCCTGATAAAAACCAGGCCAAAAACATGGATTTTTTATTGTATCTTGGTGAAATGTTCACCCTGGTAGCCTACGGCCAGCTTATCATTGAAAAATTTAATATGGATCAATTTGAAGAAGATCTACTGGAACAAATCTTTGACTTTATGATCAGGGATTTTTCAGAGTATGCATTAAAACTATATTCAAAAACAGATACAAAAAAAATCCAGATGGACTATTGCCAGAAAATGATTAAAAAACCGGTAACCGACATAGAAAGATTTTCAAGAATCTGGGAAAATCATGTTATTTCTTTAAAAGATTCCTATGAAATGAATCCTTGATCGATTAAAAGCCAAAAAAAATTATTCTTTTTCAAATGTTGAAAAGAGTGACTATTCCAGCTTAAATGAGACTTTTAATTTGGTACGATAACCAACAATTCTGTTATCCTCCAGCCGCATATCCATCTTGACAACCTCGGCTACCCGCATATCGCGAACTGATTTGTCAACGGCTGCAACAGCAACCTTGGCTGCATCTTCCCAGGAAGTTTCAGAAAATCCTACCACCTCAACTATTTTGTAAACACTTTCTTCCATGACAATCTCCTTTCAAAGGTTAAAAAAAGTTGTAATTATTCAGCTCTTACGCTTGAAACCGCCCTGTCTGATGGAAATTTTTTTCGAGGTTATTTGCTTAACCTCCTGCAAATATCCATCAGACAGGGCTTTGGAGATAACTTTTTTTAAAGGGCTGAACAATTACAAAAAGTTTTAGAAATAAGTTTGGTACAATTTTAAATTTGCGTTGAAAGTTATTGGGTCAGTTGGTTAATGATACAGTGATCCAATCAGTTTGCATAGTAATTTTTATAGAAAATAAAATATTTTTGTAAAATTGTACATATATACTTACATTACCTACAAGCTATGAAGAAATTCCATATCTTTAACCTGGGTATTTTTTGTTCCAATAATCAAAACTTCTATTTTATTATTCTCATTTTTCTTAAAATAAAGACGACCACTATATGCAAACAAGATTTCAAAACAAGGTGTTTTATGCTTTTTACCGGAAAAAACTTTTCTCTTTATAATGCTCCCATCTGAATTTTGATCTAACAAGAGAACACATTCTTCCACCTTTATTTTCTGATCATCATTTAAAGATAAATACCCTGAAATCGCCTTTCTGTTCATTTCAATATTTTTGTAAAGTACTGCAAAGTGTTTAACAATAAAATCAAATTCTTTTCTTTTGTTGTTAGAACTTTTCCTTCTTTCATATTTTTTTATTTTCGTTTTAAGTTTATTGATCTTTTTATCGTTTTCATATTTTAACTCATTAAATGAATTGAGCTGGGCTTCAAGGGAAACCATTTCGTCAAACATTTTTTCTTCATTTATCTTTAATTTTTTTTTGTCTTCCTTAAATCCGACTTTTAAGGATTTGATAGTTCCAAGCAAATTGCGACGTTCTTTTTTCATGTTTTCCAGAAGCGTCTTATTTGATAGTTCCTCTTTTTGCAGATCATCGATCAAACTAATTTGTATTTTATTATTTTCTTTTTCGTTTAAACTGCCAATTTTATAAAAAACTAAAAAAATCAATATGGCAAAACTGAAATATGCAATCAAAATTAAATTGGCAATCCTGGAGCCATGACTAAGGTTAATCTTAACGTTAAACATCAGCCCTGCATTTAAGATTTCAAAATTACGTTTGGCTGTCTTGTCAATATTTTCTTTTTTTTGAAAATTTTTCATAAAGACATCAGCATTTATAAAATCAGCATAAAGCAGTTTTCCCTTCTGAGTGGTGATAATGACATTGAGATCAAGACCCATATATTTAACCAGATTGTCTGTTTTGAAAAATGTGTGTATATTCTTGAATAAATGTTCTTCAATCGTAATAAATCCTTCTAAAAGATTTGATGTCTCCCCAATTGAAATATCTTCAATTTTTTTTAAATAATTTTGATTTAAATATTTTTGAGCAAAATTCAATGTGGTAATATATAAAACTGGTGTAAATACCAGACAGAATATTACCGTTTTTAATGGGAAATACCTCATTTTTACTTCCGAATTATTTTAAAACTGTCATAATAACTTTAAATGCTATCTTAAAACTCATTAATTATCAAGGTATTAGAAGACCCCAAATCCATCATCAAATTTTCATTTGCTGGCTGGCCATGGGGTTGTGTACTATCCCTCTGGCCATCAGCAAGGTGCCAGAAGCAAGGCGACAAGGAGTGACGAGTGAGGCGTATAAGTCATACTCCGCAGGGAGGAACGACCGCAGTCAACGTAGCAGGTGGTATCTTGATGGTGGATCAGGGAGACTTGTCACCTAATCCCTTTCCGATTACCTGATTTTAATTACCTTGAAAAATCAGATCAATTCTCCTATATTATTTTTGCTCTTTTAGTATTGTTTAAAAGACAAGATAATATATGAGCATTGGATTTAAAATCCATCTAAATTATTTGGAGGACGCAATGAAAGCCAGTATGAAATTCTTTTTTATCTTTATTGTTTTTTGTTTTACTCTCAGCTGTCAATCTGAACAGGAAAAAAAAGAAGCTTTTTTTAACAGCGCAGACAAATACTATGCACAAAAAGAATATAAAAAGGCTGAGATTGAACTTAAAAATGCAATCAAAATTGACCCTAAATATATTCAAGCCAATTACCTATTAGCCGAAACCATGGTAAAACTAGGAAATTTAAAGGGAGCCTTTGGACAGTATTCCAAAGTAGTTCAAATAGATCCGGATAATCATAATGCACAATTAAAACTGGCTGAATTCCTATTCCTTGGCAAGCAAATCGATTCTGCCATGGAAAAAATTGTAAATATTCTTGAAAAAGAACCTAAAAATATAACGGCCTTGCATCTCAAAGCCCAAATATATCTTGTGAAAAAAAATTACGATCAAGCAGGACCCATTTATGAACAAATTTTAAATAGTGACGTAAACAACATTGGAGCCTTGCAGAACCTGGCAAAAATTAAAGAAATTGAGGGCAAGTCTGATGAAGCAGAAAATCTTTTATTAAGAGCCATCAAAATTGACGGGCAGAATTTAAATTTATATTCTGTCTTAGCCGGATTTTACAGTAAACACAAAGCATTCAAAAAAGTAGAATCTCTACTTCAAGAAGCAATAGCAAAAAACCCCACAAATGAACTGGCGTATATTCTTCTGGCAGGATATTATTTTAGTCAAAAAAAATATGACCAGGCTGAAAAACTATATCAGGAAGCAATTAATACTGGGAATAATGCGGCAAAATCCTATATGGTCCTGGCAAATTTTTATAATCGAATCAAAGAGGTGGAAAAAGCTTTGGATTCCTATCAAAAAGCTTCTGCCCTGGAACCTGAAAATTTATCAATCAAAAACACTATAGCAAGATTTTATTTTATTCAAAAAGATTTTGACACAGCCAATACACTTGTTGATCAGATTCTTTCCAAAAGACCGGAATACAATCTGTCACAATTACTTAAAGCTGAAATCCTGCTTTCAAACAAAAATTTTGATGCAGCTCTGCCTTTAGTTGAATCATTAGAAAAAAATGAACCAAAATCATTTGAGGTTCATTATTTAAAGGGGATCTACTACATCGGCACAAACAAAACTGATCCGGCAAAAGAATCTATTTTAAAATCCATAGAACTAAATCCAAGATTTTTAAAGGCCCGGCTTTTAGCTTCAAACCTCTATCTGTCTGAAAAATCATATGACTTGGCGCAAATTGAAGCAAACCATGTTCTCGATCTTGATCCAAACAACTATAACGCCAGGATAATCAGGGCAAGTGCCTTAATAGGATTGAAGAAACCCGAGCAGGCCAAAAATGATTTTTTAAAACTCATGGAACTTTCACCGAAAAATCCCATTGCTTACTATCGGATGGGACTCTTACAGGGCACCTTAAAAAAATATGATTCCGCCCTTGGATATTTCTATCAAGCATATGAAAAAAATAATTTACTGCTGGACTCATTCTTACAAATTATAAACATCCATGTCTTGAAAAAAGAATTAAAGAAAGCCCATGAATTATGCACAAGGCAATTAAAGATTGTTGAGGGTAACAATAACTCCAAAGCCATTATTCATAATATTCAAGCACGACTTTTTTTAGAACAAAAAAATCCTGAAAAAGCACAACAATTTTTCACCAAGGCTATTAAAACCAATCCACAGCTTGCTGCTCCATATGACGCGCTTGCAAAATTATATTTATCAAACAAAGAAAATAACAAAGCACTGGATCAATATCATTCACTTTTAAAAATAAATCCAGACAATGCCTATGCACATATGATGATTGGGACTATTTATGACAGTGAAAAAAAATATGATGAAGCTGCAAATCACTATAGACAGGCCCTGAAAATAAATCCTGATTATACCCAGGCAGCAAATAATCTTGCATATCATCTTGCAGTTCACACACAAAATTTTGAAGAAGCGCTGGAGCTTGCCCGCAGAGCCAAGGAAAAATTTCCGGAAGATCCTGCTATTGCTGATACATTAGGTTTGGTATATTATCAAAAAGGTCTGTATGGGAATGCTGAGATTCAATTTAAAGATGCTTTGAAAAAGCTGCCTGGCAATGCAGACATTCATTTTCATCTGGGTCGTAACTATGCAAAAAAAGGGGATAATCAGCTATCAAAAAAATCTTTAACCCGCGCCCTTGAGCTTAGTAATGATTTTGACGGCCACAAAGAAGCCAAAAAATTAATCGATGAACTAAATTGATATTTATTAAACCATGAAATTTCAAAATTTTACCTATTCAATTCCCTGGAACCTTTTTTTAATAACCTTGGGAAGCATTATTGCCGGCATCGGTTTAAAAGCCATTGTCATTCCCCACGGAATGATTACAGGTGGGTTTTCCGGTGCGGGAATTCTCGCTTTTTATTATACCAAAATTTTTACACCGGGCATCTGGTATTTTATTTTAAATATCCCTGTCTTTATCTTTGGCTGGATCTTTATCAGCAAGCGCTTTTTATTATACAGTCTCTACGGTGCTGTTATCCTGACCCTTGCCATAGATTTGATTCAGTTTGAAATTCAGGTCAAGGACCTGATGCTGGCTGCCATGGCCGGGGGAACCATCATAGGGGCCGGATCCGGCATTATCTTTCGTTCTCTTGGCTCTGCAGGCGGGAATGATATTATCTCAATTATTTTAAACCAGAAATTCGGTGTGCGCATCGGTACATACAATTTTTCTTTTAATTTTGTATTGTTTTTTTTCAGTTTCGGATTACTGGATACTGATCTGATTCTCTATTCCATGGCCATGAGTTATATCACCTCCCAGGTAATTGAATATTTTATTACCCTGTTTAACCAGAGAAAATTAATCTTTATCATCTCAGATCATTCCAGACAGATCGCTGATGAAATCATGGAAAAACTAAATAGAGGCACTACCTTTTTAAAAGGAGAAGGGGCATACTCTGGAAATAAAAAAGAAATTATCATGACTGTTACCAATACCTTCCAGATCAAAAGAATCGAAGAAATTGCATTTACCATTGATCCTGATGCATTCTTAATTACGGAAAATACTTTTAACGTATTAGGCAAAGGCTTTTCCAAAAGAAAAGTATATTAAATATTACCCCTTTTATTCATAAGTAGTGTGCATTTTAGGATCAAATGCCTCTCTTATACCCTCACCAATAAAAGTGACCGTCATAAGGGTTATGACAAGAGCAGCCACAACTGAAGAAACAATCCACCAGGCCTCCATATTCTGCCAGCCCTGGGATAGCAGTTCCCCCCAGGAGGGTGTGGGTGCAGGTAGCCCGAACCCTAAATAATCAAGTGAGGTCAAAGAAACTATCCCCCCTGAAATGGCAAAAGGAGCATAGGTCACTATCACGGAAATGGTATTAGGGATAATGTGTTTAAAGATAATGCGGGCATGGGATGCGCCAAGAGTCCTAATTGCCAGAACATATTCGCGTTCCTTTTCCTTATATGTCATGGTCCGCATCACCCAGGTAATTCCGATCCACCCGAAAAAAACCATGATTAAAAGTAAAATCATAAAATTGGGTATCACTATGGAGGCAATAATAATAATCACATATAAAAAGGGAATATTACTCCAAATTTCAATAATCCTCTGGAAGATTAAATCAAATTTACCTCCGAAATATCCCATGGAACAGCCAATGGTAATGCCAATAGTGTAATTTAAGAACAAAAGAAAAAAAGAGAAAATAATGGCAGTCCTGAAACCATAGACCAGACGGGCAAGAATATCCCTGCCCACATTGTCAGTACCAAAAAAATGCTTTTCATTAAAGGAAGGGGGAAACGGCGGATATTGATTAACCTTTAAGTCATTCTCATAGGGGTTATAGGGCACAGGAGGCATAATAACTAAATTTGACGTATTTTTATATTTCTTTTTCAAATCTTTGTAATTGGTTTCATATTCATAGTCAAAACCAAACACAGATCCCGGGATCATTCCTGTATAAGTTGGAAAATATAGTTTACCATTAGAATAGACAATTATTGCCCTGGAATTGATAAAGACTTCGGCAAAAAGTGCGACAAAAATCATGACAAGTAAAATAACAAATGACCATAATCCCCTTTTGATGGAACAAAACCGGCGTATTTTTTTTAAACCGGAAGGATTCATAAGGATCATTTAAACCTCACCCTGGGATCGACAAAAGCAACGCAAAGGTCCGATAAAATATTACCCACCATAAACAACAGGGAAGAGATAACAAGTATGCCCATTACCACAGGGTAATCTCGGTCCAGAATTGATTCATATCCCAAAAGTCCCATGCCGTTAATATTGAATACTGTTTCAATCAAAAAAGATCCCATTAAAATAATGGAAATATTATTTCCAAAACTTGTTGCTATGGGGATCAGGCTGTTTTGCATGGCATGATTCAATATGGCTTTTTTAAAAGGAAGGCCTTTAGCTATGGCGGTCCTGACATAATCGGCAGACAGGTTGTCCATCAGGGTGTTTTTCATCAAAAGTGTCATCATAGTAAACGACCCTATGATATAAGAAAATAATGGAAGAATGGTATGCCAGGCAATATCCTTGATTTTTTCAAACAAACTCATCTCTTCAAAAAATTCAGACGTGAGGCCTCCCAGGGGAAACACATCATAATTGGATGAAAACAAAACCAGCATAAGTACCCCTGCCACCCATCCTGGAATGGCATAGCCCATGAAAATAATAATGGAGGTGATATTATCAAATCCGGTTTTATGCCGGACAGCCTTTGCCAGACCAAGGGGAATACAGACCCCGTAAATCATGATCAGGCTTAATATGCCAAAATAAAGAGAAATGGGAATTCTGTCTTTTATCATATCCCAAACCGGGTCATAATAACGCGTGGATTTGCCAAGATCACCCTGCAGTACTTTTGACAGCCAGATAAAATAACTGGTCAATACAGGTTTATCAAATCCATAATATTCTTTTAATTTTTGAATTTGTTCTTCAGAAAGGGGTTGTCCACCGCCCGGTCCGGATACTGTGGATGAAGATGACCCGCCCTGGTTTGTCTGCATGGCCCTTGTCTCAGCAATAATTCTTTCAATGGGGCCTCCTGGCACAAAACGAGTGATGGTAAACACCATAATGGTGATACCGATGAATGTCGGTATCACCAAAAGCAAACGTCTTATGAAATATGCGATCATGACATAATTTTATAAACAGATTCAAGCGCCTGATCAAGATTTTCAGGTTTTGTACCCCCGGCCTGGGCCATATCAGGACGACCGCCGCCACCGCCGCCCACTATTTTAGCTGCGGCTTTTACAATATCGCCTGCCTTAAAATCTTTTGTCAAATCATCAGTAACAATAGAAATCAATAAGGCTTTTCCATTGGATTGGGCACCTAAAAGGATTACTCCGGAACCTATTTTTGTTTTGAATTTATCAGCTAAATCTCTTAACTGGGAAGGGTTTTCAATATCAACTTTTTTTGAAATCACTTTAATCCCATTGATTTTTCTGATGGTTTTATCCATATTTTCAACAGACTTTGAAGCAATTTTTGCCTTTAAGGCTTCAAGTTTTTTTTCAAGGTTTTTCTTATCTTTCAACAAGGCTTCAATCTTTGATACCACATCTTCTTTAGCCCCTTTTAACAGACCTGCAGCTGATTCGATAAGACTTTGTTCTTTTTGGATATAATCCAGCGCTGTTTGACCGGTTGCCGCCTCAATTCTTCTGATACCGGATGCAATCCCCCCTTCTGAAAGGATTTTAAATAGCCCTATATCACCAGATTTCTTTGTATGGGTTCCTCCGCAAAGTTCTTGGGAAAATAACCCTTGTGATACAACCCTTACCACATCCCCGTATTTTTCTTCAAAAAGTGCGGTTGCCCCTTCTTTAACCGCCTCATCAATGTTCATCTCTTTTGTTTCAATTGAATGATTTTCGCGAATCCTTAAATTGACCTGATTTTCTATTTCCTGGATTTCTTGTGCGGAAATTGATGAAAAATGGGTAAAATCGAATCTTAATCTTGTATCTGTCACAAGAGAACCTGATTGTTTTACATGATCTCCCAAAACATTTCGTAAAGCTGAATGCAGAATATGCGTGGCAGAATGGTTTAAAGCAGTATTCTGTCTTTTTACAGGATTAACCTTGAGATCAAATGAATCCCCTTTTTTAGCCTCGCCCTTTTTTACAAAACCTTTATGGATAATGATCCCGGTTGGATCTTTTAAAGTAGCTATAATATTGATGACACAGTTTTTATTTTCAAAGATTCCTGTATCACCTGCCTGACCACCTGATTGTGCATAAAACACTGTGGCATCAGTTACGATTTCTATGGTATCACCTTTTTGGGCTGTTTCAATTTCTTTATTATCTTTAACAATAATAAGTACTTTTGATCTTCCTGTAATATCTTCATATCCTTTAAAAGAGGTTTTCACTCCTTTTGAGGTCAAGGTTTTATAAGCTTCGCTGACTCCTGTGAACTTCCTGGAAGACTTTGACCTTTCTTTCTGTTTGGCCATGGCCCTTTCAAACCCTTCTACATCAAGATCAATACCCATCTCTTTTACATGATCAATAATGATGTCCACAGGAAATCCAAAGGTATCATAGAGTTTAAAAATTACATTTCCAGGAATCATGGAACTCTTTTGCGAGTTTAATTCATCAATTGTGACTTCTAGAAGTTTCATGCCCGTATCCAGAGTTTCAAGAAACTTTTCTTCTTCATTTTTAACTACATTCAAAATAAAGGCTGAAGAATCTTTAAGCTCGGGATAGGCTTCATCCATAATACTAAAAACCACCTGAACCGTCTCATGGAGAAAAGGTTTCACAAGCCCGATACTTCTTCCATACCGGATGGCCCGCCTCATGATACGACGAAGTACATATCCGCGACCTTCATTTGCGGGAATCACTCCGTCACAGATCAAAAAAGCACTTGCCCTTGAATGATCGGCAATGACCTTCATGGCTACTTCAGCCATGTCAGACTCATGACGTTTTTTCCCTGAAAGCTCGCTTACTTTTTCCATGATGGGAACAAACAAATCAGTGTCATAATTTGTTGGAACTCCCTGGAGGACGGAAATCACCCTTTCAAGTCCCAGGCCCGTATCTATACTTGGCTTTGGCAATGGTGTCATATTACCCTGTTCATCTTTTTCAAACTGCATGAAAACAAGGTTCCATAATTCAAGCCACCTGTCACAATCACACCCGACTGCACAATTTTTATCATCACAGCCAAACTCAATACCCCGGTCAATATGAACCTCACTGCACGGTCCGCAAGGCCCTGTATCTCCCATGGACCAAAAATTATCCTCTTCACCCAGCCTTACGATTCTATCCTCTGGAACCCCAACCTGATCACGCCATAGATTATAGGCTTCGTCATCTTCGTGAAATACGGAAACCCAGAGTTTATCCTTGTCAAACCCATACCCGTTTGTGAGAAGATCCCAGCAAAAATCAACGGCTTTTTCCTTAAAATAATCGCCAAAAGAAAAATTGCCAAGCATTTCAAAAAAGGTATGATGCCGTGCCGTATATCCTACATTTTCAAGATCATTATGTTTCCCACCGGCCCTGACACATTTCTGGGCAGTTACGGCAGTTGAATAATCCCTTTTCTCATCTCCTGTGAACACACGTTTGAATTGTACCATTCCGGCATTTACAAACAAAAGAGTTGGATCATCCTGTGGTACAAGAGAAGAAGATCTTACCTGCTGGTGATTGTGTTTTTTAAAATATTCAATAAAAATTTTTCTGGCTTGATTGCCTGTCATGTCACAACTCCTATTTCCTTCGAACACTCATTCAGTAAAATATTATTCTTTGGCTTCTTTTTTTTTATCATTGGTGCCAAGATCTGCAATGCCAAGTTGTTCTCGAACCTTTTGCTCAATTTTTTCAAATATGTCAGGGTTATCAATTAAAAAAACTTTTACATTCTCTCTTCCCTGACCGATTCTTTCGCCTTCAAATGAATACCATGATCCGCTCTTGTCCACAATGTCAAGCTCAACACCCATGTCAAGCAGATCCCCTGTCCGTGAAATACCTTCCCCGTACATGAGATCAAATTCAATATTTTTAAAAGGTGGCGCAAGTTTATTTTTTACGACTTTGACTTTAGTCCTATTACCGATGATTTCCTGGCCTTCTTTTATTGGAGAGGCTCTTCTGATTTCAAGGCGCATGGAAGCATAAAATTTCAAGGCATTTCCACCTGTAGTTGTTTCAGGGTTCCCGTAGACCACACCAATTTTCATCCGAATCTGGTTAATAAAAATAATGGTGGTATTGGTTTTACCAATGGTACCTGCAAGTTTTCTTAAGGCCTGGGACATGAGTCGTGCCTGAAGGCCCATATGGGAATCACCCATTTCTCCTTCAATCTCAGCTCTTGGAACAAGAGCTGCCACAGAGTCCACGACCATAATATCAATGCCACCGCTTCTGACCAGCATATCTGCAATTTCAAGGGCCTGTTCTCCTGTATCAGGCTGTGACACTAAAAGCTCATCACAATCCACTCCAAGACGTTTGGCATAAGACACATCCAGGGCATGCTCGGCATCTATAAAAGCTGCAATGCCGCCATCTTTCTGGGCCTGGGCTACTGCATGGAGTGCCAGTGTTGTCTTTCCCGAAGATTCAGGACCATATATCTCAATCACCCTGCCTCTTGGATATCCACCAACTCCCAGAGCTTTGTCCAGAGCAAGGGAACCTGTTCGAATAACGGGCACAGCTTCAATTGCCCTGCCCCCCAGTTTCATGATAGATCCTTTGCCAAATTGTCTTTCAATCTGGCTCATTGCTGTTTTTACAGCCTTTTCTCTTTCCATAATTTTATCCATCCCTTTTCTCCTAAAATATGCCTGATAAATATATAATCCTTAAAACTCCTGCAGATAAAATACCCGCCATAATATCATCCAGGACTATCCCTGCTCCCCCTGAAAAATTATTTTCAAAATATTTCACAGGCCCAGGTTTCAAAATATCAAAAAACCTGAATATAAAAAATCCTGCGACAATCGTATAGATGTTAACAGGAACAAAGGACATTGTTACAACATATCCCGCAATTTCATCAATAACAATACAGCCTGGATCTTTCTTTCCCATGATCTTTTCAGCCCGGTCAGAAAAATAAATTGCAGCAAGGATTAAACCTGCAATATAAATCCCTGTAAAAGATGCTGGAATTATTAAGAAAACAAGTGCAAAAGGAATTGCTGCAATAGTTCCAAAGGTACCGGGTGCAAAAGGAATTCTACCTGAATAACATCCTGTAGCTATAAACATTATGAATTTTTGATTTAAGATCATTTTGCAGTTCTATATTCTGCATCAGTCCCTGTCAAGTGGGTTTGCATCAGATAAAATTTGGGTATAGACATCTTTTAATGGAATCTTTTTTTCCTTTGCCACCTTTTTTACAACATCATATTCTGGAACAAACCGGATACTATTGTCGGGATTAGTGATTTTTTTTACCTGCAAGTTTCCAAATAAAGTTTCAACAAAGATTTTTTCCCTTAAAAGAAAGGATCGTTCACTTTCATAATGCCTCACACCTATGGATGTGGTCTGGGCCAGTATAATTTCAACAATATTATCCAGGTCCTGTTTTTTGCATATCACTTCAAGTTGAATCCCGGGCCTGTTTTTTTTCATATGAACAGGAATATAACAGACATCAAGCGCTCGGTTTTCAAACAGGATTTCCATTAAAAATCCCAGAACCTCCGGGGTTGTATCATCCACATTTGTTTTGACAACTTGTATGGATTCTTTATGAACACAAGTTTCATTTTTTGTCTTATCGATCAGGGGTTCTCCCAGAATAATGCGCAAAAGATTGGGAATACTTGAACCTGTATCTCTTTTCCCTGAACCATAACCAACCTGGTTCATGATCATTTCCGGCATGCGCCCAAAAGATGAAGCAAGGGTAGAAATAATGGCTGCCCCTGTGGGAGTAACAATTTCTGTTGTTGCATCAGACGATCTTACAGGAATATCCTTTAAAATGGCCAAAGTGGCTGGAACAGGAACAGGTATCTGTCCATGGGCACAGGTCACAAATCCAGACCCCAGAGGAATACTTGACGCATATACTTTTTCAATGCCAAGATATTCCACACAGAGAAAAGAGCCTATAATATCAACAATGGAATCTATGCCGCCGATTTCATGGAAATGAATCGTCTCTATATCTTTACCATGAATATTGGATTCGGCCAGGGCTATTTTCTGAAAGGCAGAAAGACTGTTTTTTTTCACTTTTTCAGGCAGAGGACTGTTCTCAATCAATTGCCTGATTTCATTATAATTTCTTGACGTCCTGCCCTCATCAATGATGTCTACAACAATATCAGTGGCTTTTAAATGGTGCTTGTATACAATGCGCGTCTTTAATTGAAAACCGGTTAAAACATGGGCTAATTTTTCTTTTAACCAATCAAGGGGTACACCAAGATCAATCAGTGCACCAAGAGTCATATCCCCGCCGATACCAGAAAACATATCAACATAGGCAATCATCGAGAAATTTCTCCTGCGGCATGAGCCTTTAAAATCTCAAGTACTAATCTTGCTGCAGCCTCCATATCCTTAATGGCAATAGATTCATTTAAGGTATGAACATCGGTCATGCCCGTTCCAAGAACTCCTGCAATAATTCCTTTACCAAAAAACACATTTGCATCTGCCCCACCGCCGATGGTTTTGCTTTCCAAAGAGATACCAATGTTTTTGGCCGCTTTTCTGGCTAGTTTAATTGCCTTGTGATCTTCGGTAATATTTGTAAGTGTAAAGTCATTTTCAACTATAGCTTCTATTCTGGGGAGGCCTGAACCGTCTTTAAACAGATCTGCTGCAGAGTAAAATGCATTTACAATATTGTCTGTCACCATTTTTAATTTTTCAACATCATGGCTTCTGGCCTCCCCGTGGATTTCAACAAATTCAGGAATAATATTGGTTGCAACTCCCCCTTTAATGGTACCCAGATTACAGGTAGTTTCTTCATCAATCCTGCCTAAATTAAGCCCTGAAATAGCTTTAGATGCGATGGCAATAGCACTGATTCCATTTTCAGGCTCTGCACCTGAGTGGGCGGCTTTCCCAAAAATTTTTAAAATAATCTTGTTTGCGCCAGGGGCTTTTGTAACAATCCCTTCTGTATCTGTTGAATCAAGGATATACCCGAATTTTGAATCCATTAAGGCAAAATCAAAATTCTTTGCTCCAAGAAGGCCTATTTCTTCACAAACAGTAAAAACCAGTTCAACAGGCGGATAATCTATTTTATTTTCAAAGATAACATCCATGACCTCAAGAATAATGGCAAGGGCAGATTTGTCATCCGCACCCAGGATGGTTGTTCCGTCACTTTTAAAAATACCATCCTCAAACTTAACCTTGATACCCTTTCCCGGCCCGACTGTATCCATATGACCTGATAAAAATAAAGGTTCTACATCAACATTTCCTTTAAACTTGGCCACAAGATTGGAGCAATTGCCTTCTACCTTTTCTTTTGCTGCATCATAACAGACACTTGCACCCATTTTTTTCAATATATTTTCAAGGAAAAGGGCAACATCCTTCTCCTGGCGTGAAAGTGAATCAATCTCAACAAGGGTTTTGAATCTTTGGGCCAGCCTCTGTGAATTTATCATTTGTCAATCCTTTGGTTAATCAAGAGTTGTAAAAGCAGTATCATAAAAACAATATGGTGAATCAAAGGAATAATATATACTAAATTTTCTTTATTAATTCTATATTTAATTACTAAGGGTTTCCACCCAAATCCACCATCAAATTTTTGTTTGCCTGCCGGGCCACGGGTTGTGCACTATCCCTGGCCATCAGCAAGGTGCCAGAAGCAAGGCGACAAGAAGTGACGCGTGAGGTGTATAAGTCATACTCCGCAGGGAGGAACGACCGCAGTCAACGCAGCAGGTGGTACCTTGATGGTGGATCAGGGTCCACAGTCCTTATTGACTATCATATAGATCTGAAGTATTAAATTGATATCTTTCATTAAAATAAAGGAGAATCATGTTTCAGACTCAAATTACAAGGATGCTGGGAATAAAGTATCCCATTATCGGCGGTACCATGATGTCGATTTCCAAAGCTGATTTTGTTGCAGGCATATCAAATGCAGGCGGCCTTGGTATTCTTGCTTCGGCCATCTACCAGACAAAAGAAGAGTTTGGGGAAGCAATTGATCGTATAAAGGAACTGACGGATAAACCCTTTGCAGTCAATATCAATCTATTCCCCTCAATGAGACCCATTAACAATGATGACTATGTTGATGTTCTTGTGGAAAAAGGGGTTAAGATTGTCGAAACATCGGGCCACTCCGCCCCAAAAGATTTATGCGCAAGATTTAAAGATGCCGGCATGACCTGGATACATAAATGCGTAGGTATCCGGTATGCAAGAAAAGTTGAAAAAATGGGGGCTGATATTGTCACTGTTGTGGGGTATGAAAATGGAGGCGCTACGGGGAAACTGGATATCGGCACCCTGGTTCTGATTCCTGCAATAAAGGATGCTATTGACCTTCCTGTTATAGGGGGCGGGGGAGTATCTGATGGTAGAGGGGTGGCAGCGGTGATGTCGCTGGGTGCTGAGGCTGTCATAATTGGTACCCGTCTTCTTCTGACAAAGGAATGTCCCATTCATGACAATTTAAAACAGGCGCTTTGCAATGCCAGTGAGCTTGACACTATCCTGATTATGCGATCCATCGGTGCAACACATCGGGTCTGGAATAATGAGGCAGCACAAAAATGCCTGGAGATTGAAAAGGCAAAAGGTGATTTTGAAGAAATCCTTTCTGTTGTAGCAGGAGATAAAGCCAGGTCAATGTATAGTGATGGAGATATCAACCTTGGTGTTATCGCCCTGGGACAGGGGGTTGGACTTATTCATGACATTCCGACAATTAAAGAACTTTTTGACAGAATAATGGGTGAAGCCAGGCAGAGGGTATCCCAGCTGCTTGCATGATAACACTTCAAAAAACACAAAACCAAGGAGAACAAATTGAAATATATCTTAACAACAGAAAAATCAATTGATCTTCAAATCCGATTTAATCGTATCAATCCCTATTCTTTCAACCATTCTGCCCATGCGTTCACGTTTTGAGTTTAGTTTGTAGTAATCAATAACCTTGGCAACCATATTCTTAGCATTTTCAAATGAAAGGTCTTCTACCAGTATGTCAGCCAGCCTTGGTCTTGCCGAACCATTGCCGCCAATCATAAGTGTCCATCCATCTTTAAGTCCATAAAGGGAAATATCCTTGATACAATTTTCAGCACATTGAATTTTGCAGCCGCTGACTCCCATTTTCATCTTACTTGGAAGCACCATCCCATGGTAAACTTTATCTAATTGCATTCCCATTTTAAGGCTGTCTTGTTTGGCAAGACGGCAATACCTTATCCCCGGACAGACCTTAATACTTCTGACACAAAGCCCTGTTGCATGACCGGCATCCATTCCAAGATCATCCCAGATTTCATCAACCTGGTTTTCTTTGATACCTAAAATAGCAATTCTTGCCGCACTTGTAATTTTTAAATCAGACACATTATACTTTTCTGCCACGTCTGCAAGCTTTCTTAGTTGATCAGGGTTTACCATCCCGCAGGGGATATGCGGAGCAATGGCGTAGGTCTGGTTTTCCTTGCCCCTTTGACGAATTACCCCTTTTTCACCATCTTTAAGCATACCTGTCTCCTGTGTTATTTTTCCCCTTTTAAATATTTAAAATTTAACCTTTCCATAATTTATACCATACCATAAAGCCTAAGGACCGCAAAGTTTATAACTTGAACAAAATTGCTTGTCTTTTTGAACCTTAAAGGGAATGTCGGTTAATAAAATCTGGTCATGCATCATGAAAGACTTCCACTTCAAGGGTTTTGGGAGATTTTTGAATATTGACTTTACCTGTTCCACATATTTGTGGAACAGGTCCTTATCCGCCTTGGAAACTATGGACCCCCTTTCCCTGCTTAGCCTTTTAGAATCAAGCTTTGACAACAATTTTTCCACCCTTTCAAGGGGTGTTTTACCCACCGTCAAATACCAGGGGCCTTTTTCCATTTTAACATCAATGATTTCAATGGTTGCTTCAATTGTTTCTATGGCTGATAAATTTTTTCATAAAAGATTTTTTGCAGCGCTTATTCTTAGTTTCATTGTATTTTGAAATGAAAAACAGTAAAATCGATTGACAAATAAGGGTCTTCAGGTGTACTGTTTTTCCTTAATTTGAATGCGGAAGTGCGCGGCTCACTGGTGGGGCCCTCGGACTTCAAATCCGATGTGAGGCGTTAATACCGTCTCGGGTGGGTTCGATTCCCATGCACTTCCGCCATTTTATATACTAAATTCATCTAATTATATCTAAAAATGCAATTTTGGATAAACCAGTCATCTAATTTTTGGGGCCTTGCCCTTTTTTACTTTTTGATAAGAGTATCTTTGCTTTCTTTTTATGCGGGAACCTATTTTCAATGCCTGGTTAAAATGGAAGATACTTTCTAATTTTGTTTGCAAGAGATAGTTTCGTTTCGATTTTCAGATAAAGATCCCCAGATTTCCCCCCACCTTTACCATCTTTACCCATACCCGAAAGGCGAATCTGTTGACCATAGGGTACATTGGGCGGAATTTTCACTACCAGTTTTTTTGATTTCCATCTATGAAAATATGCATATGGGCCGCCCATTTTAGCTATGTCGGGACTAATTTGAATGGTGTCATAAAGATTTTTACCTTTTAGCGAAATCCTTTTACCAGATATATTTTGCAGCAATGCCTGAATGATCCATCCCATTTTGCCCGGGAGGGGAACCTTAAACGAAGATTTCCCAACATCCAGTCTACCAAAGAAAAATCCTTTAAAGGAGAAATCAGAGCCTTTGAATTCAAACACTTTTCCTTTGCTGCCATAAAATTCTTGAGAAATATCATCAAAATTTCTGAATCCAAAAGATTTTGCAAATTCATTAAAAACTGTGTGAATATCTGTTCCGGTAAAAATATCCTGATCTGAATAATTTTTTCGAAAGTGTGTATAAGCGTCGGCAGAATCGTATTGTTGTCTCAGTGAATCGTAATCGCGTCTCTTTTTGGAATCTGACAATACGGCATACGCCTCGTTTATCTGTTTCATTTTGTCAACTGCATCTGGATTATCTTTGTTAGTGTCTGGATGAAATCTAAATGCCAAATCACGATAAGCCACCTTTATCTGTGCCATATCGACATCTTTTGTAACCCCTAATATCTGATAATAATCCTGATTTGCCATATATTTTTACCTTATTCTTTAATTTTTTGTTTTTCCACTTCTTTCTTCAGATGAATTTTCTGCTCTTTATTTCCAATCTTTATTGCAGCGGGATAGACTTTGTTAGAAAAAGATTCCCATCTATCCCTTTGTATCAGCGGAATTGCACCAATAGTATATTCTTCAGGGGTGGATATCTCTGATAAAGATATTAAATATGATTTTACAAACCGTTTTTCATCTCCTGTAATCATCCATGTACCATACTCATCGGCAAAAACGATTTCATCACCAGCTTCCATTGCATCAATGAGCTCATGAAGAATATTAAAACATTTGACTGCTATCTGATGATCGCCCTGGTCGGTTATCCAAGAAGCCCTCTTAAATCTTGAAAAAGACTTCTTATTCCTCCCAAAATCAGCAGGAATCTCACCCCATAAATGGGTATGCCATTTTAAAATCTTATTGGCATATATGTTGGTATTCAGCTCTTGTCATCAGCTCAAACAGTTTTTGATTTGATCATCTTGCTCAATCGTTGTTTTGCACTGCTTCTTCTTTATCCTTCCAATGGCAACAAGTGAATCAGAATATATTGATTGCTGAATATCTTGCTTTTTAAACAACGCCAATGCATGAACAACTGCTAAAAATTCACCAATATTATTAGTTCCATTCTCAAAAGGGCCTTGCTTGAGTATTTCTTTCCCATATTATCCAACCACTGCATCCTTTGAATTTTATAACAGACAATACGAATATCAAAAAATTGAAAGATCTGTAAAGATATATATTCAAACCTGATTAATGAGTCAGGATGGGTAAAATAAGGATTTAAGATTTTTAACCATTACCCCGGACGTATAGATTTAGTCAACACCTCAGTAGAATGCTTGTTTGATCCTTTCTTCAATTATACAATTCTAGCAGAGCATCAATTTCATTCCGTATTTCCATCCTTAAAGGTTCTGGTTCAATAACTTTAGCTTTAGCTCCCCAGCTCATCACCCAGATTTTAATATCATGAATCCCTGCAACTTCAGCTTTAAATATTATTGATCCATCTTCTTGCTTGATGATTTCTTGAGATTCATGCCATTTTTTCTCTTTTATATATTCTGCTGCTTCAGGTGCAAACCAAATTTTTATTTTTGTAGTTTCTCCATGGAACACTCCAAAACTTAATTTTATATAGTCGTCAATATTAAAATTGTCCGGTATCATGAAAGATTTATCGGTAATATCAATACTCTTTATCCGGTCACAGGCAAAAGTCCTCATTTTTTTTCGCATCATGCAGTGACCAATAATATAAAAAGTTCCCTTTGAAAACCAGATATTATATGGTGCCACTCGGCGCTTAGACTTTTTATTTCTACTGATTGCAAAATATGAAATATCAACACATCTGTTTTTTTCTATGGCTTTATTGATTGTATTTAATGTTTTGTTTAATTCCGTATTCCGATGATGTCTATAGGGTTGCTGTCCAATCTTTAAATTTTTTTCAAACTGTTCAAGGAAGGTCATATATCCTTTTGGAAGAGTTGTTTTAATTTTACTGAAAAGAGATTTAAGAGAATCATGAAAAACTGTATTTTTTAAAACATTCAGCAGATCCCTTCCAAAGTAAAGAGCCATAAGTTCAGGCAAGGATAAAGGCATTGATATTTTTTTCCCTGAGTCCAGGATCAACCACACACTTTTCCCGTTTTGTTTTTCATCATAAATCGGAAAACCTGCCAGCTGAAGCGCTTCAAGATCTCGATAAACAGTTCGAGTATGACAACTTATTTTCTCAGCAATGACAGAGACAGATTTGCCTGTTTTTGAAGAAATTAATAGTTGAAGAATTATCCATTGCCGTCCTAATTGCTCACCACGTGCCATATTATGACTCCATATAATGATTATTTAGGGCAATAATTGACAATAAACCATTTTGGACAGAACATTTCAACCTTATTTCAATGCTTTATAAAAATTATTAAAAAAAAGATGGATGCTGTGACCGGATCTGACAAACTATGATGCTATAAAATTTGTAATATCAATCAGAAGGAGGAAAAAAAGTCATGGAAAAAATTATTACAGATTTCTTGGGACAGTTTAAAATAGGCAGAAAACAATCTTTTAAAAATCTTTCAATGTACCCGCTTCTTTCTAATTATCGCATTACATTCAACTACTTCACCTTGGATGAAGCATTGGATAAAAAAACCATTGAGATCCTTGAAGTGGCAAAAGAAGGTTCAGTGCCTGAGCTTAGGGTTGTAAACAAATCATCAAAAATGGTCCTTATTTTAGATGGCGAAGAGCTTGTCGGTGCAAAACAAAACAGGATAGTTAATACAACCATCCTGGTGCCGGCTGATTCCACAATTATTATTCCGGTAAGCTGTGTTGAACAGGGCCGCTGGTCATATAATTCTCCATCTTTTTCAACAGAAGATAGAATGATGTCTTCTAATTTAAGGGCCATGAAATCGCAGCATGTAAATTGTTCAGTACGCGAAGAAGGAAAATTCCAAACTGATCAGGGCGCTCTTTGGAATGAAATTTCAGAAAAAGCGCAGAGGCACGATGCGATTTCACCCAGCATGGCCATGAGCGAAATATACAAAAAGGAAAAATTATTGCTCAAAGAATATATAGATGGTTTCAGAAATTCAGAATCCCAGATTGGAGCCGTATTTATGATTAATGGTAAAGTAACCGGCATGGATTGCTTTGGAAAACCTGGAACTTTCTTATCTGTTTTCAAAAAACTTATTGGCAGCTATGCGCTTGATGCCATTGACTGGTTTAAAGAAGGAAAAGAGTTTAAAGTATTGAAAAGTGAGGTCACAAAGTTTATTAAAGAGGCATCAATAGCCAGTATTGAAACACAGGAATCCGTTGGCGAGGGTATAGACTGCCGCCTTGAGACTAAAAAAATTACTGGGTTCTCTCTGTGTCACGAGGATCAGATTCCCCATATGTCTGTATTTGTTAAAGCTGGAAAAGAAAAATCTAACTCAAGAATGCAGAGATTTTCAAACAGAAGACAATATACGATATGACAAAAATTATAATAACTGGATTCCAGATAATACTGGGCTATTAAAATTTTAGATAAGGAATTCTAAGAGGTGCCCCATGGAAGATAACGATTTTCTTGAAGAAGGTGACAATATATATGGACTCGTTTGTTTTGCTAAAACAAGATGTTGCCAGAGTGCATCTTGTAAAACCTGTATTTGTTTTAACAGACGAACCAGATCTAAAGCGTGATTGATCAAATCAAATTTTGGTAATCATTTTATGTCTTTGCCAATTGAAAATGCATCACCGATCTTATTACCGATACCGTGATAAGTGTTACATGATGGTGCATAAATGATTGGATTAACTTTTTCTATATCCGGCAGTCCATAATCATTCAGCACAGATTCATCTGCCTTAACATCAATAATTTCACCAATAAATTGTGTGTGTAATCCTATCTCAAAAGTGTGAAGAAGTTTGCATTCCAGTATCAAAGGAAATTCTTGAATATAGGGAGCATTAACTAATTCACTTTTAACAGGAGTAAGTCCTGCTTTTTTAAATTTATCCTCGGTTTTACCAGTGGCCATTCCCAAGTAATCAGCCTCTTTAACATATTTTTGAGTTGGAATATTTAAGGTATACGCCTTGCTTTGGATAATACAATGATAACTGTATGTGGCTTTACGCAATGACACAGTTACGCATGGAGGCTTTGAACAGCAGATACCACCCCAGGCAGCTGCCATGGCATTGGCTTTTCCTTCTTCATCATATGTGGCTACTATAAGAACCGGGGCTGGGTAAACTATGGTTTTAGCGCCTATTGATCTTTTCATTATTATATCTCTCCTCTCTCTTTCTGGCTCTCTTCTGAATGTGGCAGGCTTAATGGGATATCAGGGATGCCTGTTTTTAACTATCGAGGTTATAAAACAAATTATAGGATTCAACAAGAAGCTTTTTGCGTGTTTCAAAATCTTTTACAGTTTGAAGTGCACTATAAATTTCAACATACCTTTGCCTTGTTCAGATCGTGTTTTTCAGATTCTTTCTGGACAGTTAAGGGAATGTCGGTTAATAAAAATAGGTCGTGTGTCAAAAAAGACTGCCATTTCAGTGGTTTAGATAAATTTTTAAAGATTGACGTTACCGGTTGTACATATTTGTTCAACAATGCCTCTACGTCCTTGGAAACCTGGGACCCCTTATCCTTGTATACCCTTATAGAGTGCAGCTTTGACAGCAATTTATAGACCCTTTCAAGGGGTGTTTTACCCCCCGTCAACTACCAGGCTCTTTGCCCATTTCCATATCAATGATTTCAAGAAATGGCTTGATAGAAAAAAGATATTAATGTGTCTCAGCTGATAAGCCAACCTATTCCTTGACAACTCACTTTTGCAAAAGTAAATATATCAATAAATTTTACCGGTTTAAAAAAGGAATAGCCCAATTGACTTGCACCAAACAAACAATCACTGAAAAAATCTCAGCTGTTAAAGTCCCATTTGAAAAACTATCTTATGAAGCATTACAAGGTGTTATTGAAGAATTTGTTACCCGGGACGGCACTGACTATGGAGAAATTGAAATCCCGCTGGAAACAAAAATCTCCCAGGTACTTGGGCAGCTTAAATCTGGAAAAGCAGTTATTGTTTTTGACAAGGAATCTGAAACCTGTACTATTTTGAAACATGATAATCCCGGTTTGAAAGGAATTGAAGACTATCCATGAAAATCAAATATAATGCACCTGTCATCCTTACCTATGCTATATTAGCTCTCTGTGTTTTGATATTTTTCAGTAATGGGTTTTTAGCACAGTTTTTTTCTTCTCCGGCTCATATATCATTTTCAAATCCCTATTTTTATCTGAGATTATTTTCTTATATTGCAGGTCATGGCAGTTGGACTCATCTCATTGGAAATTTGATGATAATTCTTCTTGTGGGTCCTTTACTTGAAGAGAAATACGGATCAGGCAAGCTTTTAGAAATGATTTTGATTACAGCAATATCCACAGCACTGCTAAACGCCTTTCTATTCACCAACTCCCTTATAGGAGGAAGTGGAATAGCATTTATGCTGATTTTGCTAAGTTCTTTTTCAAATATTAAATCAAGAGAAATACCTTTGACTTTTATAATTATTGCCTTTCTTTTCATTGGCAGTGAAGTGGTTTCAACTCTTAAAGTCGACAGAATTTCACAATTCAGTCACCTTGCCGGAGGCTTTATTGGGGCGGGTTATGGGTTCTTTAGAAGCGGCGGAAGATAGTGTTTTAAAAACCATATAAAGAAAAGGCTTGCTGTCTTATTCTATCAATAGTTTCAGAATCAGGTTTGAATGGTATCTTTGGAACCTTTGGTAAAGGCAGTCTATGGGTTTTAGCAAAAGGAGTGGCCTTAATCCTCATATTGTAAGCCATGACCATGAGAATCTCCAGATTGACTACATCCTCAATATTGTACGCAAGCAAAGTTTCAAGTGCTTTTTCATTTTGATTCTGCTGGTAATCATGCCAGAGCAGGACTGCAAAATAACCGTCAACCCCATCAAGGTTTCCCCTGTCAATTCCCATGGCTTTTTCACATTTCTTTAGTCCTCCTGAGTACCCTAAGGACTTCAAAACATACCTTAAATCTATGTGGGCATGGTTCAAGCTTGTCCTGAAATGTTTTTCAATAAAAGGGACATCAAAGGTTTTACCATTATAAGTTACGATAACATTGTATTTTTCAATATCTTCAATAAAGTCATCCAGATTATGCCCCTGGACATAATATTTGATAGAACTGCCGTCATAAAGCGCAATGGTTGTAATCTCACAGCCCCACATTTGCAAACCTGTTGTCTCGATATCTATATAAGCAGTTGAGCTTCTGAAATCTGCAAAAATGCGCCATTGCTGAGCTGCCGGCATTAAACCGGAAAAGAATTTTGGGTTATTAGATTGAAGATTTTTTTTAGATCCCTCTATGCAATCTGTCATGGTTTCAATTTTTTTTGGCGACAGGTTAATGTGTGAGGTTTTGAAAAAACTAGTCCAGTCAATTATTCCAGAGTTCCACAATTGTCTCTCTGTTTTTTCTCCAATTCCAGGTATGTGTTGAAAAGAATTTTTTAACATGAACTATTTCCCAAATTTTATGTCCTTACCAATTAAAAACGCATCACCCATGCTTATCACCAATACAGCTCGGGGCAGTTTCGGGATAAGATCTGATTTTTATTTTAGATTGCCTGTATTTTCCTGCTTTTGCAAGAATGAAATTTTTAAATCATTTTTCCTTTTAAATACACCTATCCTGATCATGCCTTAATTAAAAATAAAGAGAACAGATTGCCCGCAGAATTAAAAATGAACTTTGTTATGATGTTGTGTTAATCAGAAGGGTTTAAAATACCACCTGCTGCGCTGACTGCGGTTGTTCCTCCCTGCGGAGTATGACTTAGGCCTCTTTCGTCACTCCTTGTGGTCTTGCATCTGCACCTTGCTGATGGCCAGGGATAGTGCACGACACCATAGCCAGACGGCAAATGAAAATTTGATGGTGGATTTGGGTCATATTTCAATCATTGATAGTGATTTTTGGATATGGTATTGTGTAATAAAGAAATTTACCTTTTTTTGGAGGTCCTATGGAAATATCGATTACATTCAAAAACATAGATTCGTCAGATTCGTTAAAATCCCACATCCATAAAAAATTTGATAGATTGGATAAGATGCTTGATAGCCCTGGTGAAGCACATATTGTTTTATCAGTTGAAAAATTACGTAATATCGTTGATATAAACCTGCACTGTGACAAGATCAAAATCCATGCAAAAGAAGAAATTGAAAACAACATGTATTCAGCCATTGATACACTTTCAGACAATGTTAAACTGCAAATAAGAAAGTATAAAGATAAACAGCGGAGACATCTTGCCGGTGACAAACAGAGTATTAAAATCCATCCAGAAGAATTGGATTTGTCTGACAATTGAAAAATTACTATAAAAGACCAGGTATAAAACAAATGAAGCCCGGGTCAGACAAGTCCTTAAGAAAAATATTTAATAAAATTGGTGTTCCTGAAGAAAGCGCGTTCAATCCTGACCCCTTTCAAATTAAGGCCATAGAAGCGATAATGAAATATGATTGTCTGGTAACAGCGCCCACTGGCTCAGGAAAAACCTGGATCGCAGAACAGGTTGCCCAAAAAACAATCCAAAGGCAAGGAAAAGTATGGTACGCAACCCCTTTAAAGGCTTTGACCAATTCCATCCACACCCAGTTTTCAAAACTTTTCGGTAAAGAAAATGTAGGGATTCTCACAGGGGATATCAAGGAGAATCCAGATGCAGCAATTGTTATCGGTACAACAGAGATTTTGAGGAATCAGCTTTACGATGCCATGTATACAGGAGAAAATTTAACCTGTGACCTTATTATTCTGGATGAAGCCCATTTTCTAGGAGATGAGCAGCGCGGGGTGGTATGGGAAGAAATCATGATTTATCTGCCGGTTCGCATTCCTTTGCTCCTGCTTTCAGCCACCATTGGAAATCCTTTTCAAATTGCAAAATGGCTTGAATCCATCAGGGGTAAAAGATGCCAGGTCATCGAGAATTACCACCGCCCCGTTCCCCTTTTCACTCTTTTTATGCACCCTTCAGGAACCCTTTTCCCGTTGATGGAACATTCTAAATCAGACCAGAAAAAAAGACTGCATAAAAAAGTATTTAAATTTACAAATGCCAAAAACAGGCCCTTAATATCACATTCTGGAAAACTTCCCCCATTTGGAGATATCCTTCAAATTCTGGACAGGTACCATTTGCTGCCGGCCATCTTTTTTTTAAAATCAAGAGCAGACTGTGATCAAGCCATAAAATTGTGTAATTCAAGTTTACTATCCAAAAACCCAAAAAAAAAGGCTGCCCTGTACCAGAAGATCAATGAACTGGTATCGGGCAATCCCCACCTTGCAAAACACAAACAGCGATCCTTTCTTGAACAAACCGCCACAGCTTCCCACCACAGCGGCCATCTCCCTGCATGGAAGGTGGTGGTTGAAACCCTTATGGCAGAGGGGCTTTTGGATGCCATGTTTGCAACATCCACAGTGGCGGCCGGGGTTAATTTTCCTGCACGGTCAGTGGTGGTCCTGAATTCCGACCGCTTCAATGGAGTAGAATTCATGGGATTAACCCCCAGTGAATTTCAACAAATGTCAGGCCGGGCCGGAAGAAGAGGCATGGATAACATTGGATTTGCCATTGTTTTACCAGGTAAATTCATGGACTTAAATTATGTTGCAAAAATAATAAATTCCCCTCCCCTGGATATTGAAAGCCAGATTGCTATCAATTTTTCCATGGTACTCAACCTGTTACTCTCCCATACCCCTGACCAGATAAAACTGCTTCTTGAAAAATCTTTTGCATCAAATTTAATCCTGGCTGGGAAAAAAAAGGGGAGAAAAGCAAGGGAGAAATTCGGAGCTGGCCTTGAATTTCTATGGGCTGATTTTTTAGACCACATGGATTTTCTGATTGATGAAAAATTTGTTACTAAACAAGGGACTCTTACAGATGACGGAATCTGGGCCTCAAAACTGAGAATTGATGCTCCGCTGCTGGTTGCCCAGGGTATTCGGAAAAATCTTTTACCTTTGCAAGATCCCCCATTATTGGCTTGTATTATAGGGGCCTTTGTCAATGAAAAGGAATTTACTGATGATCCTTTATACTCCCAGGCATTGCCCAAACGATTAAAAGAAGCCTTTTTAGAAGCAAGAAAAGAACTAAAACCATTTGCAGTTAAACTGCTGGAAAACGGGTTTGATGCCCCCAATCTGTTTATTCAACCAAGCCTTTTGATATATATGTGGGCACACGATGAACCATGGGAAGATATAGTTTCCAGTTCAGATTTTGCAGAAGGAGATCTTGCACGATTGATTTTAAGAACCGGAGATAATCTAAGGCAGATAGCAAAATTAGAAGAGACCTTTCCTGACATCGCCAAAACTGCTAAAGAGGCCATGGGCCTTATATTAAAGGAACCAATTATAACGTTTTAAAAATAATACAAAACAAAAAAGGAGAATATAATGAAACAGATTTTTTCTAAAAATGCCCCTGCCGCCATTGGCCCATACTGCCATGCAATTGTACATAAAGATATGGTTTTTTGCTCAGGCCAGCTTGCCTTCGATCCTGAAACAATGGAACTTGTGGGAACCAATATTGAAGACCAGACAGCCCAGGTAATGAAAAACATTGAGACTGTCTTATCGGAAATAGGCATAGGCCTGAATAAAATTATTAAGGCCACCATATTTTTAGATAACATTGATGATTTCATGGGAATGAATAAAATATATGAATCAAGCCTTGCCGGCCACAAACCTGCAAGATCTACATTTGAAGTAGGAAGATTGCCAAAAGATGCCCTTGTTGAAATTGAGTGCATTGCGATTATTGAATAAGGAGTTTAAAAAATAATGACCCAGGATACAAAAAAAGTAATCTATACCATGGTCAATGTGAGTAAATTTTATGGCCAAAAACAGGTACTAAAAGATATTTACCTGTCCTATTTTTACGGGGCAAAAATAGGAGTGTTAGGATTAAACGGATCTGGTAAAAGTTCTTTGTTAAAAATATTGGCCGGTCTTGATTCCCAATTTTCCGGTGAGACCATTCTATCCAAAGGATTCAGTGTTGGTTATCTTGAACAAGAACCCCTTGTCGACAGCCACAAGACTGTTCGCCAAGTTGTTGAAGAAGGGGTTAAAGAAACTATTGACCTGTTAAATGAATATGAAAAAATTTCACAGGAATTTGCCAACCCCATGGCTGATGATGAAATGGATAAACTTATTGAAAAACAGGGCAGCATTCAGGAAAAACTGGATCACCTGGATGCCTGGGATCTTGATTCCAAACTGCAAATGGCCATGGATGCTCTGCGGTGTCCTGCCGGGGATACCTTGGTAAATGTTATCTCTGGCGGTGAAAAAAGAAGGACAGCCCTTTGCAGGCTATTACTTCAAAAGCCAGATATCCTTTTGCTGGATGAGCCCACAAACCATCTTGATGCTGAATCTGTAAGCTGGCTTGAAGAACATTTAAACCGGTATGAAGGAACTGTTATTGCAGTTACCCATGACCGGTATTTCTTAGACAATGTCGCCGGATGGATACTGGAACTGGATCGTGGTGAAGGGATACCCTGGAAAGGTAACTATTCTTCATGGCTTGACCAGAAACAGCAGAGGCTTTCAAGCGAACAAAAATCAGAATCAAAACGACAGCTGACTCTTAAAAGAGAGCTTGAGTGGATCAATATGTCCCCCAAAGGCAAGAGGTCCAAGTCAAAGGCAAGGATCAAGTCTTATGAAGATCTTCTAAAAAAAGATATACAACAGCAGGAACAGGATCTGGAAATATTCATTCCAGCCGGACCCAGACTTGGGGACAAAGTCATTGTGGCAAAAGGTGTTACCAAAGCATTTGAAAACAAGCTTCTGGTTGAGGATATGAATTTTATCATTCCCCCTGGGGGCATTATTGGCATTGTCGGGCCCAATGGAGCAGGGAAAACAACTCTTTTCAATATGATAACAGGCAAAGAAAAACCAGATGCAGGAACAATTGACCTTGGACAAAGTGTCAAACTTGCCTATGTGGATCAGGAAAGAGAAACCCTTGATCCTGAACGAACAATTTTTGAACTGCTTTCAGACGGAAATGACAAAATGCTTATTGGTGGAAGGCAAATCAACTCAAGGGCATATGTGGCAAAATTTAATTTTTCAGGATCTGACCAGCAAAAAAAAGTTAAAGATATTTCAGGGGGTGAAAGAAACAGAGTACATCTGGCCACCATGCTTAAACAAGAAGCAAATCTCTTGTTATTAGATGAGCCTACCAATGATCTGGATGTCAATACTTTGAGAGCATTGGAAGAAGCTCTGGAAAATTTTGCAGGATGTGCTGTTATTATCAGCCATGACAGATGGTTTTTGGATAGAATAGCAACCCATATACTGGCATTTGAGGGAGACAGCCAAACCCTGTTTTTTGAAGGATCATATTCTGATTATGAGAAAGACAGAAAAAAAAGGCTGGGGATTAAAGCAGATCAACCAACCCGGATAAAATACAGGCAACTGACCAGATGACCCGAATCACAAGGTTAATTTGAAAGCCTGTCTATTAGATAAAGGGGTTGCACAAATCCATATTGCAGTTTTTCTATTTGGATTTGCAGGACTTTTTGGCAAATTTTTGTCCTGCAGCCCCCTTTATATTGTACTTGGAAGAACCTTTTTTGCATCCATTGCACTTTTTTTCTTTGCACATCTTTTTTCAAAGACCAAATTGTTTGTCTTTGAAAAAAAAGAACTTTTCTTTTTTGGTTTGCAGGGAGTCCTTCTGGCAATTCACTGGTGGAGTTTCTTTCTTTCCATTCAGATTTCAAGTGTGGCGATAGGACTTATCACTTTTTCCACATTTCCTTTATTTGTGACTTTTCTGGAACCCTTATTTTTCAAAGAAAAACTTAAATTAGCCGACATATTTATTGCAGGGGCTGTTTTTCTCGGTATAATTCTTGTTATCCCAAATTTTAATTTTTCAGATAATATCACAAAAGGAGGATTTTTAGGAATTATTTCAGGGTTTACCTTTGCTTTTTTATCCCTTGTAAACAGAAGAAATGCGAGAATCTCCGATGCTATTGCCATTGCATTTTACCAAAACCTTTTTGCAAGTATATTTTTGATTTTGCCGATCCTTAGCATTCAAATTGCCTTCCCTCAATTTTCCGATCTTCCCTTTCTCATCTTTTTAGGGATTTTCTGTACTGCCCTTGCCCATACCCTGTTTATAAAATCTTTAATCCATATAAGAGCACAGACAGCAGCAGTCATTGCAGGTCTTGAACCGGTTTACGGGATTGCCTTAGCTTTTTTACTTCTCAACGAAATCCCACAGATAAGAACCCTTATAGGCGGATTCATCATCATCGGAACAACCCTTTTTGCCGGTCGTCAAAGCAATGTGAAATAAATCCTCAGAACTTTAAAACAGGCTCCTTGCCTGATAATGCCATTACCTTAAGAAAGCCTATTATTAATCACCATAAAGGACATGAACCTAATGAAGTTTTGTTTCGCGTCCTTCATTTTTTTCATGGTAAAAAATAAGGAAACGCCTGATTAAAGAAAATCAGGTTCATAGTCATCAGGGTTATAGGGGGTATAAACATCCACCGTGCCATCTGGGTTTTTTTTGACAATAGTCTGATAATAAGAAGAAAACCAGATTCCCAGTTTCAGGCCATTATTGTCAATGATATCACTTCCATATAAATCAGAATCACCATAGGGCGTATCATTTAAATTATATATTTTATTATAAACTTCCTGATGGCTTTCAATTTTATCCCAAAGTCTATCATTAAATTTGTATTTTTTATCAATTCCAACGACAGCGTCAGGCAGGTTGGACCTTCCAGTATAATAATAATTATAGTCCGGCAGAGCCATACGATTTGTATATAATTTTATAACTTCAGGATTGGGTTTTATCCTGGCATACATGTCCATGCAGCCAATGGTTAAAAAAAACCCAGCCAGTATGATGATACTTAATATGATATATATTTTTTTCATGACTAATCTCCTGGAAATTTTTTTTCTATGAATTTTATTGCTGATTCATGGGGTTCATTTCTTACATCTGCCTTGGCAATGGAAAACGCCAGGGCCTTTTCCTTATTTTTTTCAAAAACATGGCACCACATCATACCGGAAATGGCACCAATCCCTGCTGGATTTTTTTCCAACGCCTTTTTAAAGCATTCTTTGGCTTTTCCATATACTTTGTTTTTATAAAAGGCCCATCCTTTCATATCATGGGTAAGGTAGGACATTGGAGCCTCAATTACAGCTTTTTCAAACCATTCAAGGTCAAAATCCCCGTTTTTAAATAAAGAAGGATCTATATAATTCAGATAAGTTGCCTCAACTGCATAACCAAGATATTCAAGCCCTTTAATACTGATGTTTTCCTTCCACAATGCTTTTGCCATTTGCTTGTGATCAAGTGGCAGGCCGCAAAGAGCCAGCCATTGGAAAAAACTGCGGCCAAAACCTAGAAAAAAATCAGATGGATCCAGGGAAAATTTAATATTATATTTTTTTTCAAGGTCTGAATCATAAAGTTTCAGAGAAACCTGGAATTTATCTTTTTCTTGCCTGTATCGGCCATAAAGCCAGAATCTTATTTTCTGCTCTTTGGCTTCCAGGTGAATATCTAAACCTTTATTGTCCCTGCAAAAAGCCTGAAAATCAGAAACGCTTTTAAAAATTTTACTCACCCTCCACCCAAACCAGAACTCAGAAAGTTGTGGATGTATGGCCACCATATTGCCGAGTAAAAAATGAATTCCTAACCCTATTCCATTGTATTCCTGGGCTGCATCAGGCTGAAGTGGCAGTACAATCAATTTCGGTCTGGTATCCATATATTAGTCCTTAATTTCTCCTTAATTTAAAAGTTTTGAAATCATTCTACCAAAAATTTCATGGTTTTCAAGAATTACCAAAGCTTTTTAAATTAGTGATTGACAGGAAATCTGAAAGTTTTATGATAAATACCTTTTAATACCGTCCCAGAATTCTTAAATTTTCAGCTTTCTTTTGAAGTCTTTCCACAACAGGTGCAAGATCAGGGTGTTCAATATCAGCTTCAAAGTCCAGATAAAACATGTATTCCCATGGTTTTCCAAGCATGGGACGAGATTCTAATTTGACAAGATTGATCTGATATTCCGAAAACACTTTCATGACCTCAAATAAGGCCCCTGGTTTGTTACCTGTGGAAAAAATAATAGACGTTTTGTTTGCTTTTTTGTGACCCTTGATTTCTTTGGCAATAATGGCAAAACGTGTGTAATTTCTCGGGTTATCTTCAATAGATTCTTCAAGGATATTCATATTAAAAATTTTTGCCGCCATGGTTGAACCAATAGCTGCAGAATGCTTGTCGCCTGAATCCTTGACATGCTTTACTGCACTGGATGTGGCCTTTACAGGGATCAGCTCAATACCGGGATATTGATCCAGGTAATTTTTGCATTGGGAAAAAGCCGGTGGCGGTGCAAGGATTTTTTTAATTTCATTTTTTGAAATATTTTCATGGGCGATTAATGCATGTTTAACCCTTATAGTAATCTCTCCGATAATTTTTAGATCATATTCCTGGAGCAGATCATAGTTCTCATGTATGGACCCGGAAAGAGAATTTTCCAAGGGAATAACACCATATTGGCAGGTTCCGGTTTGAACAGCACTAAAAATATCTTTAAATGTTTTCATGGGAACAGGTGTGATCTCTTCTCCGAAATACCCAAGGCTGGCCTTATGGCTGTAAGCACCATATTCACCGATAAAAGCGGCAGTTTTTGAATCTTTGGCTTCCATATTATTGATCATTTCTGATTTTTTCAAATAATCAAAATCAAGGTGTTTTCCAACAACCGGAGCAATCACATAAATATCCCTGGTCAATTGGCCGAATTGTTCCGGGTAAAGGCTCTGGGGTCCGTCTGAAAGTGCCTGCTCCGGATTATTATGGACTTCAATCATGAGGGCATCCGCCCCTGCTGCCACAGCTGCCCTTGCCATGGGACTTACTTTTTCCCTGATGCCGGTTGCATGGCTTGGATCAATCATAATAGGCAGATGGGTTAATTTTTTTAAAACAGGAATTGCCGAAAGATCCAAAGTATTCCTTGTATATGGCTCAAATGTTCTAATGCCTCTTTCGCATAGAATGACATTGTTATTCCCTTCTGCCATAATATATTCCGCAGACATCAGCCACTCTAAAATAGTAGAGGCAAGTCCCCTTTTCAGCACAACGGGTAATCCCATGCGGCCGACACATTTTAAAAGTTCAAAATTCTGCATGTTACGCGCTCCGATCTGAACCACATCAACATACTTTTTCATCAGGTCTGCCTGGGACACAGATGTCATTTCCGTGACCACTTTAAGCCCTGTCTTTTCCCTTACATCAGCAAGAATTTTAAGCCCTTCTTCCTCCAGTCCCTGGAATGAGTATGGCGATGACCTGGGTTTATATGCACCACCACGGAACAGAACTGCACCATATTTTTTTACCTCTTTTGCAATGGTCATGGCCTGATCATGGCTTTCAACAGCACAGGGTCCTGCCACAATAACAATCCTGTCTCCTCCCACCACAACATTACCGATTGTAACCTTGGTATCTTCTGATTTAAACTCCCGGCTGGCAAGTTTATAGGAAGATTTAATTTGTATGGCATCAAAAATCCCATCCATTTGTTTAAACTCATCCAGGCTTATTTTGGTTTTACCGATAGTTCCAATTACATTTCTGCCTGCATCCATGATTTCACGTGTAATACACCCTTCATCGGAAAGTATATTTTTAATTTTGTTTTTCTGTTTAATGGTAATTTTGTTTTCCAGTACAAGAATCATTTGTTTTCTCCATGACAAAAATAATTTAAACTCATTTAAAATAAAAAAAGGCTCTGAAAAAAATTTTCCCAGAGCCTTAAAACCTAAAAACCCCGGGTGGTTTGCATGTCCACCCGGGGTTTTATTTAACTATGAAATAAAACGTCACATCGGATGAACGTTTCTAAAAAAGAAACGTCCAAAATTAAATATGCTTATGTGTTTTGTTTTAATCATTTTTTTTTATCCAAAATATTTAAACACCCTACAGAATCTTTTTTTCCCTGTCAATGAGAAAAATCAACCCTGATCCACCATCAAGGTACCACCTGCTGCGTTGACTGCGGTCGTTCCTCCCTGCGGAGTATGACTTATACGCCTCACTCGTCACTCCTTGTCGTCTTGCATCTGGCACCTTGTTGATGGCCAGGGATAGTGCAAAACCCCATGACCAGCAGGTAAATGAAAATTTGATGGTGGATTTGGGTCAATGCCTTCCTTATTTATTCCATCCGCCGATGAGGTGAAGATGAAGATGAAAAATGACCTGTCCGCCTCCTTTTTCAACATTAAACAAAAGCTTATATCCAGACTCATTAACACCCTGTTTTTTTGCCATGTCTTTGGCAATCATGAAAAGTTCTGAAATAATTAGGGACTCTTCTTTCTGCAAATCATTAATGCTTCTGATATGTTTTTTAGGAACAATTAGCAGATGAACCGGAGCTGCAGGATGGATATCCTTGAAAACAACAACATTTTCATCTTCATATAAAAACTCAGTTGGGATTTTTTTATTAACAATTTGACAAAACAGACAATTACCAGACATTAAAAACTCCTTTAACAATTATATTTTTTCAAGTTCTTCCATCAATTTTTCCATTGCAATAGTTGCCTTGTCTTCAAGAAAAATATCAGTAATAGAACTTGTATATTCAGATACACAAGGATTAATTTCAATAATTTTTGCACCATTTGATTTTGCAGTTGTTGGAATCATATTTGCAGGTGCAACCATTCCTGTTGTACCAATCAGAATAAAGCAGTCTGCTTTTTTTGTTTCATTGAATGAATTTGTCCTGGCAGGTTCAGGGATATCCTCTCCAAAAAAAACCACACCTGGTTTTAAAATACCCCCACATTTTTCACATTTTGGGGGCAAAATATTCAAGTCGATTTCCGATATTTTATACTTAGCCCTGCAACTAAGACAGATAATAGTTTTTAAGGAGCCATGAAATTCATGGACAATAATACTTCCTGCATCATAATGCAGGTTATCCACATTCTGAGTAATGACAGCGCTTAACATATTGTTTGCCTCAAGTTCTGCCATGGCATAATGGGCTGCGTTGGGCCTTACTTTACCAAACAGGTCATAAAAAATTTCCCGGATCACTTCCCAGGAATGCTTTGTATGGGTATTAAAATAATGGATATCAAAAATCTGGGGATCATATTTATTCCACAATCCATTTTTCCCTCTGAACGGCGAGATACCGCTTTCCACGGAAATACCTGCACCTGTAAACGCTACACATCTCCTGGATGATTTAATCCTCTGTGCTGCTTTGGCATACATGAAAGATATCTCTCCTTTCTGCTCAACTTATTTCATTTGCGGTCCTTATTCAAATTGGGATCAGAGTAAATCCACTATATCAAAGGTGTTGGTCCACAATTCTGCAATCAATAGTTTATTACGAAGGATATCTCCTCGATCCAGCAAAACCTTCAGACATTCAGAGGATTGGAGTGCTGCCACTAAAAAAGCACAATAGGCTATATTACCTGTTTTTGTTTCAACACCTTCTGATTGTTTGCCCCCTTTTTTCCCATATATCAATTCATAGCCTTTATCACCGGGGAAAATAACCGTCACCTGCCCTGCAACCCCTGCAATAGCACCTGATACAATGGGAATAGATGCCTTTTTGGCTGCCTTTTGCAATTTAAATCTTGTACTTATGGAGTCCAGACAGTCCATAACCACATCACCGTTTTTTATCCGGTCATACAGATTTGATTCATCCACATATTCAGCCAGATGATTTACGATCACGTCGGAGTTAATTGCATTTACCCTGTCTTTTGCAGCTTGTGCCTTGGAAAACCCTATCAGGCCTTCCTCACTTAAAAGTTGACGGTTTAAATTACTGTGTTCAAATACATCGCCGTCAATAAGTGTTAAATTACCGATCCCGATCCTTGCCAGCATCTCACAGACGCAACCGCCCAAACCTCCTAAACCTATGACTACAACCTTTGAGCCACCAAGCGTCTTTTGTTCCCCATGGGAAATTGTATCAAAATTTCTATCATATCGTTCTTCTATTTTTGAGGTTCCCATGTTTTATCCTCCTCCAACGGGAGGGAAAAGCCCTACCCTGTCATTGTGTTTCAACCTGTATTTGCTCTTTTGCATTTTTCCGTTGATGAAAATCAATTTCACAAGCTCTGAAGGAATACCAAGATCCTTCATAAGTTTCTCAACAGTTGTTTCTTCTGCTATTTCAAGCCCTTTACTGTTTTCCGGTTGATATTTGGATAAAGTTACAAACAGTTTTAGATCTATTTTTATCATTATTTTAAGTTTACACTTTCTAATTCTACTGTTATTAACAAGTTACTTTATATTACATAAGTTGATCATTTTGTACATAAATTTAATAAAACGAAAGAATCATGGAAATAAAGAAAAAAGAACCTCTCAAAGCAGAGCAAATGGCCCAAGACCTGGCAACTTTTGCCTTTGACAGAACAGATACAAAAGAGCTTTTGACAAGTATACCGGAAAACAGCAATTTAAACCTGACCACAATTGAATACGAGCTTCAGATTTTAAAAATCCTGAGTGCGGGCTGGGGCATCTCTTTTTTTATTCCAGAAACGGATAAGAACAAAGAAAAGTTAACCAATGTATTCTGGGAGCATATCAGGGAAATGTCAAATAGCATTTCAAATCTTACTCAGACCACTACAGGTCAAAGTATTGATTATTTTGACATCTTAAAAAAACGTCTGAATACCTACCTTGTCAATATGCAGGAAAACGTAGAAGGAACCCAAAATCCAGCCAGTATAATCGGACCGGCATTTGCCGATGCCTGTATTACGAATAGTGAAAATAATGCCATTGCTATTTTAATTGGCACTAAAATGTTTACCCTGACTTTAGCCGCTGTAAAAGAATATTTAAATTCTGGCAATGATTAATCTTTCCAGAATATTTTTTATGTCAGAATTAAATTTTATTTTTTCAACTTTTTTAAGCCCTGAACTACTGAAACAATACCTGTTATGGACCTGCAAAAGGATTTGAAGTTCATTGTTTAAATTCTCATTGTCAAAGTGATGCATAATCCTTGCAAACCATGAAGAATAGGTCTCATATGAATGCCTTGGAAACCCTTGCTGGACAATCTTTGTTTCTATCAAATAAAAAGGACTGTCATTGGGATTTTGTTTTGTATCATCAATGGATTTGCCGGATAATTTGATCCTCTTGATTCTATTTGACCTTCTCAGCCTTAAAAACAATGTCAGCCCCAATGGAAGTATCAGCCAGAGTCCATATTGATTCATCAGTTTCGCCCCTGTTTCATGACGTAACTGGGACAGCTTAAACCCCAGAAAAGAAAAAAAATCACTTATAATTGATGTTTCTACTTTTTGGTTATCCATCTCCAGAAATTGGGGAGGTGTAGTATCAAAATTGATCCACTGCCCGTTGATAAAGGCTTTTGACCAGGCATGGGCATCACGCTGCCTTACAATAAGGTGATTTCCCAGAAGCGAATACTCATGGGCCATATACCCTGTTGCATATCGAGCCGGTATCTTGGCCTTCCTTAAAAGAAGAGTGGTTGCCGTAGCAAAAAATTCACAATGTCCGGATTTTGTGGAATTTAAAAAATTTTGTAATGGTGTTGCCTGATCTTGTTTGCCTTTTAAATCCAGGGAATAGGTATATTCAGTCAAAAAATAATTTCTGATGGTATTTAAAATCTCCTGATCTGAAATCTTATCAAGCGAAAGCTCTTCAATTATTTTTTCAATCCCTGGCAGTTCATTTCCAGGAACCTGCAAATCCATATCAGAAGGGGGAGCATCATATGATAAATTACCTGTATAGGATACAACATACTTTATAAGAGAGGGAATTTTTTCTACTCTGACAGACTGCATTGCATTTTTCTTTAAAGCCAAGGCTTTTATTTCAGATATGGTGAGGACACCTGAAGGCAGGGTTAAAACTGCATTTTCCCTGGAGGATCTAAAATAGGCTGTCATTTTTTTTCTTGGATTTACAAGAGGATTTATCTGCCAGAAGGTTTTATCATGGCCATTTTCAACGGATTTGAACCCATATCCTGAAAACCAGTTTGACTTTGAAAATCCCGTGTAACTTGAAGTATGAAGACGATAGGTTTTGTCCTCAATATAATCTTGAAACCAGACCCGCAAAATAATTTTATCAGATAATTTAAGCCTTCCTATTTCTCCCAGAGCAGTAAAATTCTTAAAAGGATTATCAGCATAATAACCTGCGTAATATTCCATCATCCACTGGTTGATTTTAATTCTTGTAAGTCGAATAGCATTATGCCCGACATACCCTAATAAAATTGTGATAAAAATACAGAACATCCATAAAAAAAAAGAGACCCGCCTTGACCTTACCTGCCATAACCCCCATACAAAAAACAAAACCACGATCACAAAAAACAAGGGTCCTTTTGAATTTGCAGTGGCAGAGGAAAGGATACAAAAAAGACTGTACAGAAAAGAAATGTCAATTTCTTTAGAATCATAGATATCTGCTTTCAGCCTTTTTCTTTGAACAATAAAAAAAGCTCGACTGTCTATGGTTCCATTTACACTAAATTCCTGGGCTGTAATAAGCGGGAAAAAAACCAAAGGAAGCCATTTTAAAATAATCAAAATTGCTTTTTCCGGTTCAAGGGTTAAAGAAATAACAATAATTCCTGCAAAAAAAACCATGCAGACATCAAAGAATTTATTAAAGTCAGATGGCTTAAATACAAATTTAGATTTAACCATGTGGGAAGATTCAAGGATTAAGGCTAAGGCTATTGCAATCCAGATGGTTTGAACCTGCCATCCCCAGAATAAAACAATTGCTCCCAAAAATAATCGAGGTGCTTTCATCCCTTGCCCAACATTTCTAAAATTTGATCACTTTGCACAACTTTGATATGTGCCATGGCAGCCTTATCCTGGAAAATTTTTTCTTCCATTAATAATTTATTTTCTGCCAGAACAATAATAGATATTGGTACTAAAGCCTTTTTAAATAATTGATAAACTTTTTTATGACCCTCATCCCAGCCTAAAAAAATGCAAATTGCACTGGAAATTTTTTTCAAGTCAGCCTCCAGGGTTGGACCAAGGTCAAAAACCTTTTTATTTTCACAGGGCTCAACACAAGCAAGAATCTCAAGCATTTTTTTCGAATGGCCAAGCCCCCTGCCCCAGAAAAAAGAATTAACATTATTCCCTGCAAACATTAAATCAAAGATTGCTTCATGGGTCTTAAGGGGTGTGATATAAGATGATGCAATGCTGACAGCCGACTCAAAAAGTTTTTCATTGCCTGAATTTAAAAACGTATCCAGAATAATTATATGCCTTACAAAATATTCATCCTCAAATTCTTTGATAACAAGTTCCTGGGTTTTGGCAAAACTTCTCCAGTGAACATTTCGAAGAGGGTCACCGGGCCTATAGTTGCGCAATGACATAAATTCATCGGAATTTCCAATGGATGAGGCAAGGCAAATCCCGCCCGGATGATATTGCCTTGTAGATACAAGCTGTGGAGTTTTAAGCTTATATTGTTTTGGCAGAAATAGCATTTTTTGTTTTTTTTTAACTTGATGAACCCGATTAAAAATCCCCAGGGCATCGGGCCTTGCAAAGGTGAAGCCTGAAAAATTAATATATCCTCTGAACCGGGGGACAAACTTAGCAGCCACCCTGATAGTTTCCCCGGCAGGCAAAGCCGGCAATTTTATGGGGGAAAACCTGGCTTTCCTGTTCTTCTCTGTCAACCACAGCCACCTGAAATACAGAGTTTTCCTGTCCCAGGCATTTCTTAAGTGTTCAAAGGGTTCTTTTTTTGATAATAAAAATTTAAGAGGGGGTCTTGGGTCTTGAATTTCCTCATAAAGGATAAGCCCCTTTTGAGTATTTGATGATAAATTCTTAATTTCTATTTCATAAACACTTTTATTTCCAACGGTTGCATATTCAGGAAGGATACGATTGATGGTTACTTTGAGCCTGAACCGAAACAGGCTGTATACAAAGGAAACCAGCATGATAGAAAGGCCAAAAGCCAATACCTGGTAAAGATTTGTTTTTAAAATATTAAACCCTAATATTCCCGACAGAATAACAGCCGTAATTATCATCCCGCCGGCAGGCGTAAAATGCCTCTTGCGCCAATGTCTCAATACATAGAACAAACTATAGGATTTATAGAAAAATCTGTATAGCATAAAAACCTTATACTGGAACGGGAATGGATCTTAAAATATCTTCCACAACAGATTTTGGCGTTACACCGGAAAAACTTGACTGGGGATCCAATACCAGTCTATGGGCAATGACACTGACTGCTATCTCTTGTATATGGTCGGAAGTTATAAAAGACTGGTTGTCAAAAACAGCCAGGGCCTGTGCCGTCTTCATTAATGCAATGGTTGCCCGCGGGCTTGCACCAAGGCTAATTCCAATTTGTTCCCGGGTTTTATTTACTATATCAACCATATAGAGTTTAAGTTCTTTTGCAATAAATACCTGGTTGACCATGAAGCGTAAATCTAGAATTTCTTTTAGGGTAACACATGGGCTTAAGGTATGAATCGGATGCTTTTCCTGCTGCTCAGATAATATTGCCACTTCCTGTTCTCTTGCCACATAACCCAATTTAAGCTGCATGGCAAACCTATCCATCTGGGCTTCTGGAAGGGGATAAGTTCCGCTGGATTCAACTGGATTCTGTGTGGCAATGACAAAAAACATCTTTTCCAAATTTAAAATGGTACCGTCAATACTCACCTGGCCTTCAGCCATGGATTCCAGGAGGGCAGACTGAGTTCTTGGAGATGCCCTGTTGATTTCATCAGCCAGAAGAATATTGGTAAACACTGGCCCGTTATGGAATTTAAACAGTTTCTGGGATGGATCAAAAATTGAAACACCCAGAATATCAGAGGGTAAAAGATCCGGTGTAAACTGAATGCGTTTAAAATCCACATCTATACTTTTGGCCAATGCCTTTGCAAGGGTTGTCTTGCCGGTTCCGGGATTATCTTCTAAAAGGATATGACCACTGCTGGCAAGTCCTGCAAGAATATACCGAATACACTCTTTCTGACCTTTAATAACAATTTCCATATTGGCGGCCAGACGCTTGAAGATCCCATGACCCCATTGATAGTTTAACTCGTCCATATGATTCCCTTTAAACAAGAATAAATTTTTGAATCCTGATTAATTACCATGTTTCAAGTATCCTGTCACTTATCTAATTTCTATCTTATGATTAGTCCGATACCCGTTCAGGTCAGTTTGCCTTGGCCTTTAATGCTTGTAAACTAATACAATAGTCTGGTAAAAATACTGATGGACAAAACAATAAGGGATATAAGAAATCAGGCTTATTTGACTGAAAGCGAAGTATTAAAGCTCAATTTTATAAATGATTCAAGTCACTATATATTTCGAAAATATTACCGATCTGGTTTAAGGTCGCATATTTTTGAAATCCTTGCGGTGGAAGATGTTCTCAAAGAGACTAAAGGAGAAATCATAGACGGAATAAGAATGTTTCCCCGGGCTAAACCTAAAAAAATATTCAGGATATTACGAAATCGATTTAAGAACAAAGAAGCCGTCTTTGAAGAAATTAAAAAATATCATCTTCTATTACAGTTTTTGGGGCCGGACTGTATTGCCCAATCTGAAGAGGTTATTGTTGATTATACTGCAGCAGGAAAAAACCACATTGTTCTTTGCGGCCTTCAGGAATATATTGAAGGCGAAATTCTTGATCCCTGGCGGCAGGGATTATCTTGTGACCGTTTTTTATTGGATATGTTTAAATCTACAACCGGCAGTGGTTCCCAGCTGGAAGAAAAGGTAAAAAACGCCCGGATCAATATTGATACCTTTGTTCAAAGAACCCGGCAGATGATTGCCGGCACAGGGTATATTCCTGATCTTGCCGGTTTAGGCAATCTGATATTAAACCATGAGGGGAATTTGAAACTGGTTGATATCAACAATATCGTTAAAATAAAATTTAACGATATTGTTGCCATAGATGATAAGGGCTATCCTTCCTGTGATGTATCGGTTGAAGTTTTGTCTATTCTTGAAAGGGATATTCTTAAAAAACATATCCAAACGGATGACCCGCTTTACCAATTATTTTTATCACCTGAAAGAAAGATAAAAGTAAAAGCACTTGAAAAAAAATTTTACAAAAGCCTTTAAAATAAATAATATCACCCAAAAGAAATAAACCCTTTAATGTACTTTCCTTAGGATACAAATGAACAATATTAATATTTCCTGCATTCTAAACGATATCCAAAAAAACCATGATCCCTCATTATTTGATTTTGCTGATAATAAGATTGCCAAGACTGTTTTTAAATTCCATAAAAGTTTGCCAGGCTACGAGCCGACACCACTGGTAAATTTATCCTCCCTGGCCAAAAAGCTTGCAATTGCCCATTTGTTTATAAAAGATGAAAGCAAACGCTTTGATTTGAATGCTTTTAAGGTTTTAGGTGCAAGCTATGCAATTGCCAGGGTGCTGGCAAATAAATTAAATCTGGACAAAGATGAAATGATTTTCAATAAAATTTTATCCCGGCAGCCTGAGTTTCAAAATACAACATTTGTAACTGCAACAGATGGGAACCATGGCAGGGCAGTTGCCTGGGTGTCAGAAAAACTGTGTTGTAAAGCTGTTGTGTATTTACCTAAAAATTCTTCCCGGGCCCGGTTAAAAGCCATAAAACAATTTGGAGCTAAAGCCTTTATAACTGATTACAACTATGATGATACAGTCATTTATGCCAATAATATGGCCGAACAAAACAATTGGATTTTATTACAGGACACCTCTTGGGAAGGATATGAGGATGTACCTACCCATATTATGCAGGGATATTTCACACTGGTAACTGAATTTCTTTTTCAGAAACCAAAAATATGGCCGACACATATATTTTTACAGGCCGGGGTTGGATCGCTGGCAGCAGGAGTTTTAGCTGGATTTCAAAATATTTCACAAAAAAACAAACCCAAATTTATTGTAGTCGAACCAAGCGGAGCCCCCTGTCTCTATGAATCCATGAAATTACGCCATGGCAAGCCATATAGAGTTAGAGGAGACCTGCCAACTATTATGGCGGGCCTTGCCTGCGGTGAGCCCAGTATCCTGGGACTAAAGATATTAAAATCAGGGGCCCGAGCCTTTATTAAATGTTCTGACCATGTGGCCAGACGCGGAATGAAAATACTCGGCAATGCCCTGCCCGGAGATGAGTCAATTATTTCAGGAGAATCCGGGGCAGTAACCCTGGGACTTGTATACGAACTGCTTTCAAACAAGCGATTTAGACTAATAAAAAATGAACTTGATATAACAAAAGATGCTAAAATATTATTATTCTCCACGGAGGGAGATACGGACCCTGATTCATATAATAAAATTATCCGGTCTTAAGGGCCCACTCAAAATCCGACTGGGTTCTGTTCTATAAGATTATTTAATCGTGTAGTTGTAAAGTTCCCAAAGAAGTTGGCCGTTTTGGTCACTTGAAAATTTAAAGTTTGCCTCTAAATTAATATCGCCCGTTAAAGATTGATATGTTGCATAAGGTATTGTAAAGGAAAGATCTGATGCTATGGATATTGAATTTGCCGCAGGTGTTATTGTTCCATAATCAGAAAGTTCCCACAGGAGTTTGCCATTCTGATCTCCAAAAAATTTAAAATCTACCCATAGGCTGATATCTCCTGAAGGTGACTTATATATTGCACTAGGAAGTTTAAAAGAAAGATCTGATTTAATAATAATTAAATTTACAGATGATGTTGGTAAAATAATTTTTGACGTCACCTTAAACGTGTTGCTTAAAATCAGCCTGTAACCAGAGCCTGCTGAATCATAACCCATTTTTCCAGGCAGATAAAGTTGCGCATCATCCTTAACTTCAACATATATAGTATATTCCCCTGGGTTGGGAAAAGAGAATGTTTCGCTGGTTGAACCATAAATATTGCCTGATCTCTCGGCCTCGCCTGGAATATGCCAGATAACAGATAAATTATCTCCTTCCGGATCTATTGCAGAAAGGTTTGCAGTGACTTTAAAAGGTTCTGTGACAGTAAAAGTCAGGCTTGTGTCCGGGGGTTTGTTCCAGGTTGGAATTGTTTTTACTTCTATTGAAAAATTTAAAACTGTTTTATTGTCGATAATTCCATATAATTTCCAGGTTCCAGGCATTTTTTTCAAGATTTCAATTCTTTCCAGACCAACGCTCCAGCCCCCATTAGCATTGGTATTTTGAATTGTAGTCCCTCCATAATACAATCCAGAAGGATCTATAGTGACTAAATCAAGATCACCTATGGGGAAATTTTTAAATCCAAAACTAACAAATACATACCCATCATTTGTAGATTCTGTGACATCTGTTATTTTAATTCCAGTATCTGTATAATCATTTTCATCAAGTAAATGAAAATAACTTGACGTTATTTGTGCTTTAGGATTTACAGGAGGTATAGTATAGGCAGGGGGAGCCACATAGTTTTTTAAAGGAGGTCCGTATAACGCTTTTACCGCATTTATATCATCATTTCGCGGGTAATATGTACCAGGATATGGGCCGGCAAATAAAAAGGCGTTAGGATCATCTGAATGCCCTAACCCCAAAAGATGGCCCAATTCGTGAGTAACAACTCTAGTAAACTCCATATTATTAAACTTGTCTGAACCAAAGTCGAACCACATATTTGCGTCGCTGTTCAGCTCTAATGTACCATCCCAGTAAGGCCAGTAGCCGGAAGCAATATAATCATTGTATGACTTGCTGTGTACAGGCCCTGCCTGTCCTGCTGATGTAATCTGGGTCCATGCAATGACAACAAGATTGTCATTGGCATCATTTATATCTTTTTGTGTAATTCCCATGAAATTGAATTTAATACCACATACATTCTCCCATTGGTTAATGGCTTTTTGTATCAGGTCGACAGTCTTAGTATCATCTGAGAACATATATGGAGCGTTCTTAGGATTGTATGCTATGGGCACGATGGCATTTGGCCATCTGCCAAAAGAGCCGCCCATTCCTAAATATTTAAATATGAGATCAGATTGTTTTATTCCAGAACCACACTGCCAGGCATGAGGGTTCTTTTTAATTACGGTATACTCTTTTTTCGAGCCGTTTGCACTTGCCGTGGCTGTGAAAACTGATAGACAAATCAAGCAAATTAATAAAAAACAGAATATTTGTTTCACTGAATTTCAAATCCTCTAATAAGTTAATTTCTGATTCACCATAATTTCTGCCCTTTTCTAATTTATTTGTCAATGTTCATATATTCCAGGGTAAACAGGGCAATCGCATGTTAACAATATTTTGCTCTGCTATCCGCTACAATGATTGTAATTGTCGGCACAGCAACTAGTTCGGGTCAGTTTGCCTTGGATGAGCATTTTGGGACCTGTTGTTACAGGCTCTGGCGGGCGTAACGTTAAGTGGCGGGAAGTGTTTGAGAGAAGCGAGTTTTTCCGCCACAAGTGTAGCCCGACATAGAGCCTGTCAACATGTCCCATCCAGCGAAGGAAATGTAAACTGACCTGAACGGGTATGGAGTAATCATAAAAAAGTTACATACGTTAGCCATGTCAGGGTAAACTATGATGCTTGATTAAAAAAGAGGTGTGGCGTATAAAAACTATGATAAATTATAAAAAGGATAAATAATAACGCTGTGACCTTAAAGGCTGACAATGAAAATTCTGCTTACAAATGACGATGGATATAATGCGCCGGGAATTATAGCATTGTACAAAACTCTTCGACCCCATCACGAAGTAACTCTAATTGCACCTGATAGAGAAAAAAGTGCAGTGGGCCACGGCATAACCCTTAATGAACCCATGAGAATTGACCCTATAAATTTAAATGGAGAAAATCGGGTATATGCTGTTTCAGGAACACCGGCAGATTGTATTAAGCTTGGACTATCTGAAATTTTCACCAGTCCACCTGATCTGGTTATTTCCGGGATTAATCCCGGCAGTAATACAGGGGTTAATATTAATTATTCAGGCACGGTGGGTGCAGCCAGGGAAGCCACGCTCAACGGCATATTAAGTATAGCCGTTTCGATATTTAAAAAAGGAGAAAATCTGGATTTCAAGGGAGTATCCCGGTTTGTTGCAAAGATAGTAGACCAAATTCATGATTACGCCCTGCCCTCTCTGACTTTTTTAAATATTAATGTTCCAGCTGTTCCAATTGATGAAGTCCGTGGTATAAAGATAACCCGGCAGGCATCAACCAATGTATCAAAATATTTTACAAAAAGAACAGATCCCAAAAACCGGAACTATTACTGGTATTCTCGAATTGACAACACGAATGATGAACCGGATACAGATGTCAGTACATTATCCCGAAACTATATTTCAATGACTCCGATTCAATGCGATATCACAGATTATAAAACCCTGAGTGAATTGAAGAATTTATACTTTAACAAAAAATGATGCGGCATTAAAATTATTATCTTAGATTTATGGAATCAATTTGACGAAAAAAGTCATGAATACCTTTTAATGACAATTTATCAGTGCCGGACGGCACTGATAAAATATAAAAAATGAAAGAATACTAAGAGCCGGACAAAATAAAAAATTGTTTAAAATTACTCAACAATTTCTAGAATAACCCTTTTTTGTTCCTTTGCCGATGCACAGGATAAAATCGTTCTCATGGCCTGGGCTGTTCTGCCCTTTTTACCAATAACTTTTCCAAGGTCTTCTTTTGCCACCCTCAATTCCAGCACAAGGGTCTGCTGTGCCTTAATTTCCTGGACATCAACCTGATCTGAATTATCAACCAGTGCCTGAGCAATGTACTTAATCAAGTCTTTCATAACATGTTCTCCTTTTAACCTGTCAGATGGTAGAAGAAAATTTAATATGAACCTCTATAAATCAGGATCATAATTAATAGCTCTAAAAGGAATCAGCTTAATAAAATTTAATATTAGAATATCACAGCTTAAAATAAACTCAAGTATTATTTATCATTATAATTTTCAGTCACTTGTAATCATTTGTATTATTATCTTTGATCTTCATCAGTTTCAACCCCTATAATATGAATTTTATTGATATGTTTTATCTATTTTTCTTGACATAAAAAAGAAATCATTTAACTTAGAGCCCAGATTTTGATTTTAATATTGCAAAATATTAAACTATAATGCCTGGCAATTTTTTGTCCGGATTAAATAAAGGAATAAAAAGTGGTTACAGAAATTACAAGATCCCATGCTGAACGAAAAATGCTCTCAGAAGCAGGATATGCTGATCCAGCAATCAATTATTATCTTGAAAAAAAATATATGGGACATATTGAAAATGCAGATATAATTTCACAAAAAGTAGGCTCCTGTGGAGATATTATGAAAATTTACCTTAAAATTGATGATAATCATCTCATCAATGATGTCCGGTATGAAATCACAGGTTGTGCCGGGGCAATCTCAGCTGCAATGGCAGTTGTTGATCTGATAAAGGGTAAAACAATTGAAGAGTCATTAAAACTAAATGACGGAGATATTTTCAAAGTCCTTGAAAATATCCCGGAAAAAAAACATCATTGTATTCAGTTAGCTGTTAAAACAATGCACAAGGGCATAAAAGAATATAAAACAAAAAAAATATTATAGGTTCAACTGGTAGTGAATCCTATTTTTTTTATTTTTGAAAGCTGCATACATAAGGGAATAAACATTCTTAACTCTTTGGTGAAAAAATTTCTTGGTTTTAGTTTTTTTTTAGTTTTTTTATTAACAATATCAGGATGCACTGCATCTTCAAACTTTAATATTAAAAATCTTGCCAAGTCAAATATTGATCTTATCTCTGAACTTCACATGGATCAGGCCATCAGCCTTTTAAAAGCTCTGACCGAAAAATTATATAAAAAAAATCCAGAAGAATTGAAAAAAAATCCTGGTCAAACAATTGAATCCCGCATGGAACAGATATTTATATGTCCCATTGAAAAAAAATATGCAGAACTGGATTTTAAACAGAGTACAGAGGCTATTTTACTGGGATTTGAACCCGAATTTACCGGGGACCGGATCTTTGCCGTCATGGTTGGCTTATACACCATGATTCATAAATCATATAATAGTAAGTGTGAACTTTTCATCCTGGATTATCTTAATGAGCAGAATCTGTACAATAGTGCCCGAAATATTGAAATTTTTGTCTGGCGTCTTTCTATGCGAAAAAAAGATGACGGCCGGTTGATTATTCTGACCAATAGTTTTGAAGGTGAAATAAGGAACTTAAGCTATGAGCGCCTTTTTGGAAAACTCATCTCCCTTCAGGACACTATGGCAAGAATCGTCTCCGGCAGAACGGGCAGAATTATATCCAAAGCTGTAAAAATAGCGGGTATGGCATTTTTACCCATTGGCATTTAGTCTCCGGGCAAAAATTGGTAATTAATTTTTGAGTGGACCCTTATTCCCAGGCAAAATTATAAAATCCGGTCAATCCTCAGGGGTTTAACAATTCCTCAAACCGCAACAACTGAGCTTTATAATATTTTTTTCTGTCTTTTGAAAGGTTAAAGGCTTCTTTTGAGACATTAACAGCAGTATTGATATCATTATTGATAAAAAGTGCTTCTGCATAGGTATCTAAAATAAAGGCTTCTCTTTTTTGCACCAATGCTCTTTGAGCATATTCCAGGGCCTTTTTACCGTTTCTGTATTCTTCTTTGGGGCATGTCGAAAAAAGCCAGGACAAATTATTTAATGCATGCACATTTTCAGGATCAGCCATTAAAACATTCTCATATGAATCTATAGCCTTCCCATAATTTTTTCTATTATAATAATAATCACCCACAAGAGCATAAAGTTCTGAATTTTCAGGGTCTACATCAATTTGCTGAAAAAGAATTTTTTCAGCAACAAAATTGTCGAATGGTTCTTTAGCGATACCGTAATTAATGGAATAACCAATACCAAAGAGCAATACAAGTAAAATAAAATATCCTGCTACCAATTTTCTTACGTGCAAATGGTGGGCCTGTATCAAGGCCGGGGTTGCCTGACATCTTTCCAAAAATCTGACTCTTTGACCTATGCTGTAGTGATGCCAGTTTGGTGTGTCAATGGATTGCCGTGAAAAGGATGCGATCTTGTAGAAGGTTGAAATCAGTGGTGATGCATCTTTTGTGAAATTATAGACATGGAGATCTGCCTGGCGTTCGAAATTTCGCATGAAAAATCCAAACACAAACCTGAAATAAAGGACAAAAATTCCAACAAGGGACAAACTGATTAAAATCGAATGCGCTGTAGTTTTTTCAACGCCGGCTAATCCAAACAACTGATATACGGGTTCAACAATATACAAAAATAACATAAGAGGTTCAAAAAAAATAAAATTACATAAAATAAACCCAGCAAAAAAAAACAGATAAAATAACATATGATGCTTTTTAACATGGCCTATTTCATGCAGTATGACCGAGATCAGTTCATCGTCATTCAATGAATTGATTAAGGCAGGCGTAACAAGAATATATCGAAATCGCCCTACAAGTCCCATCACACCAGCGGTTATCATGGTGCCCCCGAACAATTCCCATTTTAAAATATTCGAATATTTCAGATCGGCTTTTTTACAGGCATTTTCTATCATTGTTCTTGGCAATCCCTGTTCCAGGGGCTTACAATTCCAAATTCTTTTGATTAAAACCGGGCCAAAAACAGTTACAGCGATAAGGAATAATGCAATATATCCTATTTCCCCGGCAGGTGTTTGTAATATTTTTTTTAAAGGTTGCCAGGGTAAAAACCCCAGAGCATCTGCAATAATCGACAAACAAAACCAGGGTAAAAGTGCCGGCAGAGAAAAGGAAGCATTGGATAAAATAAAATTCTTTTTTGATATATCTCCTGAAAAATATCTTTTTTGTACACGGTATGCTTCGTTCCAGATAATGATCAGGTAAAAAAGAAATAATCCCAGAAAAACAATTGCTTCAAGGGTTGGAAAGTGGTCAAAAACGACTATTCCGGTAAACAAAAAACTTAATTTAAATCCGTAAATATTAACGGCAAAAATCATTAATGCAAGTATGGACAGCCTTGAAATATAATTATTTATTAAATGATCAATGTTTTCATAGGGATTTTGAGATGCTTTTTTTTCAAGACGTTTAAACGTAATATTGCAGATAATAAAAAATAAAACACTTATCAGAAGACTATTGAAAATTAGAGTATTATCAAAATTTTCAACGGGTTTGAACAGCTCAGAGGTTGAGTATATGATTAAAGCGATGAGAAAATATAATAAATTTGAAAACATTTAGATGACTCCATGTAAAGCAAAGTTGTTTAAAATGATCCAGGATTTTACATCAAACTTGATCTGGCTGTCCTTTAAAATATTTAATGCCTGTTCCTTTGATATCATTATAATTTCAATATCCTCGGATGCTTCATTAAACCTGTTTGAGGGCTTTCCTTTACACTCAACAAACAAAAGGCATATGGATTCATCAGTCATACCGGAAGATGAAAAAATGGCCGGGCTTTTTTGCAATACCTTTGTAATACTTAACCCGGTTTCTTCAAAAAGTTCTCTTTGCCCAGCCTGCTCAACTGCCTCGCCTTTATCAATAAGGCCTGCTGGAAATCCATATTGATACCCGCCAAGGGCAACCCTGAATTCTTTTATTACTACAAGTTTTTTTTCTTGTGTGTGAAATGGAACAATGACTACTGCGTCTGGTATGGTATAATCTTTTTCAAGGGGATTTAAGCTCTTTGATCTGGATGAAAAAATCCATTCTTTTTCGCAATTTACCCTATCTTTATATTTGACTGAAAAAAGATTTAAATACTGATAGTTTGTTATTTTTTTTACATTATTAATCTTCATATCTATTCCCCGTTAAAAAACACTGATAAAATATAAACATGCAGGGACGGAATACTACCCAATATAATAAATTTTTACAACGACGAAACCTTGCCCTGATCCACCATCAATGTCCCACCTGCTGCGTTGACTGCGGTCGTTCCTCCCTGCGGAGTATAACTTAGGCCTCTTTCGTCACTCCTTGTCGCCTTGCATCTGGCACCTTGCTGATGGCCAGGGATAGTGCACAACCCCATGGCCCAGGCGGTAAAATTTGATGGTGGATTTGGGCTGGATTCAAGCAGGATTTATATACATGATATAGTTGAAAACAAGCCAGAAATGGCAGGCACTTCCCAACAATACAAATAAATGCCATATCTCATGGAATCCAAATATACCGGGAAATGGGTTGGGTTTCTTTTGCACATAAACAATGGCACCTCCACTATAAAACAGCCCACTTAAAGCTAGCCAGAAAAGGCATACCAACGTCAGGGTTTTAACAAGCGGATAAACGGCAACCACACACATCCATCCCATAACAAGATAAATCATTGTGGAAATCCACCTGGGTAGATTCATTGCAAAAATTTTAAATATAATTCCGATAATTGCAATGCCCCAGACCGTACCGAAAATACTCCACCCCCATGGACCGCGTAAAGGTACAAGACAAATAGGAGTGTATGATCCGGCTATTAGCATAAAGATCATGATATGATCAATTTTTCTAAAAACTAATAAGGATTTTTCAGAAATTTTCAGTCCATGATAAAGAAAACTAGCGGTGTACATTAGAACCAATGTTGTGCCGAAAACAGCAAAGGAAACCACATGCCAGGCATCTGTCCTCATGGCTGCAAACACAACCATTAATGTTAAACCGACTATGGAAGCAAGTGCTCCTGCCATATGAGATATGGTATTAACAGGCTCTCTGAAAATTTTCGTACACGACAACATAAAGTTAGTATAAGTTTTATTCCAAGAATGTAACATTGTTTTCTTCAATATTACATTTCTTTTACCCCAGGGCTAACGCATGTAAACAATATTTTGCTCTGCTATCCTTTACTATGATTGTAATCGTCGGCACCGCAACTCGTTCGGGTCAGTTTGCCTTGAATGAGCATTTTGGGACCTGTCAACTACTCCCATCCAGCGAAGGAAAGGTAAACTGACCTGAACGGGAATGGAGTAATTAAAAAAAAAAAATATGCGAGTCAATATAATTCTTGATAAATATTGCCAATATGCTAATAGTTGCTAAAGTTTAAATTCAAAATCCAGGCAATACAAACCTAGGAATAATTTTAATGAATTATTCCGTATCAATTAATCTTAGTATATGGAGGAGAATATCTATGAAATTATTAAAAGTATTAACTGTTTGCATTACCGTTCTTGCTATATCCACATTAGCTATGGCAGGTACACTTGAAGATGTTAAGGCTAAGGGGTTTATCCAGGCTGGAGTTAATGGAAGTCTTTTTGGTTTTGGTAAAGCCGATGATAAAGGCGTCTGGAAAGGCCTTGACGTTGATGCTGCCAGGGCACTTTCTGCAGCAGTTTTCGGCGATCCTGACAAACTCAAATTCACTCCTCTGACAGCCAAAACAAGATTTACAGCCCTGCAATCAGGAGAGATTGATGTTCTTTTTAGAAATTGTACCCAGACCTTAAGCCGTGACTCAGCGCTTGGCCTTGATTTCTGCCAGGTAAATTACTATGACGGCCAGGGATTCCTTATCCCAAAAAAACTGGGTATAAAAAGTGCTAAAGAACTTGATGGTGCAACTGTATGTGTTCTTCCCGGAACAACAACTGAATTAAATGTCGCCGATTATTTCAGAGCAAATGGTATGAAAATGAATCCAGTTGTTATTGAAAACACAGCCGAACTTGCAAAAACCTTTTTTGCTGGCCGTTGCGACGTTTTAACATCAGATGCTTCCCAGCTTGCAGGAACACGCGCAGTAGCTCCAAACCCTGCTGACTACATGATTCTTCCTGACATAATCTCAAAAGAACCATTGGCCCCTGCAGTAAGACATGGCGACAACAAATGGAAAGATATCGTTAATTATTCTGTATTAGCTACAATAAATGCTGAAGAACTTGGCATTACATCTAAAAATGTCGATGCTATGCTGAAAAGCAATGATCCTAAAATCAAAAGATTTTTAGGCGTTACAGCAGGCAACGGCAAAGCACTTGGCCTTGATGAGAATTTTGTTTACAACATAATTAAAATGGTGGGAAATTACGGCGAAATATTTGAAAGAAACGTTGGTGTTAATACCCAGCTTGGTATCGAAAGAGGATTGAATGCTCTTTGGACAGATGGCGGTTTGATGTATTCTCCTCCATTCAAGTAAACCAAAAATTTATACATTGAATATGGTGCAATGAAAATTGCACCATATTTTTCTTAAAAGTATTTAAAACTATAATGAACAAAGCTATTAATAAGAAAAATTCCGAACACATATCCTTCTGGTACGACCCTGATAAACGATCTCTTCTTTATCAGATCGGGGCGGCTTTTTTGTTTGCTTTTGTTGCCTGGTATCTTATTTCCAACACGATGACGAACCTTCAAAGACAATCCATTGCCACAGGATTTGGTTTCCTGAATAATGAGGCTGCATTTGAAATCGGAGAATCCTTAATCGAGTATTCAGCAGCAGACAGGTATATGAAAGCCCTTTATGTGGGTTTTTTAAACACCCTGCTCGTATCCTTTATCGGCGTTATTCTAACGGTTATTCTCGGCACCCTTATCGGGATAGCAAGGTTGTCAAAAAACTGGCTTATAAACAAATGCGCTGCAGGATATATTGAATTGTTCCAGGATATCCCCGTGTTATTGCAACTTTTTTTCTGGTATGCCTTTTTTTATGAAATGCTGCCTTCACCAAGGGAAGCCTTAAGTCCGTTCAATGGCTTATTTTTATGTAACAGAGGATTAATCTTTGGAATCCCGCAAACGCACCCTGCCTATAAATATATGGCAATTGCCATAATCATCGCTATTGTTTTAATTATTATCATAAGGAAATGGGCGAAAAAAAGACAGGATTTAACGGGCAAAACTTTCCCTTTTCTTCTTACTTCAATAAGTCTATTTCTTGGATTTCCTTTTTTATCCTGGATAATCGGCGGAATGCCGACAGATATGGATATACCGGTTTTAAAAGGATTTAACTTTAAGGGTGGACTTTCCATCAGCCCTGAATTTGCAGCCCTTCTTTTAGGACTTGTTTTATATACGGCAGCCTTTGTCGCTGAAGTTGTCCGGGCCGGGATCCAGTCAGTGTATAAAGGCCAGACTGAAGCTGCAATGGCTATAGGTTTAAAACCAGGACAGGTTTTAAACCTCATCATTCTGCCCCAGGCATTAAGGGTTATTATTCCTCCATTAACAAGCCAGATGCTCAATCTGACAAAAAACAGCTCTCTTGCAGTAGCTATTGGATACCCGGATTTTGTTTCCGTTGCCGGAACTGCTATCAATCAGACGGGGCAGGCAATTGAGGGGGTTATGTTAATCATGATAGTCTATCTTATATTCAGCTTATCAACCTCGGCTTTTATGAACTGGTATAATAAAAAAATGGCAATAGTTGAAAGGTGAGGATTTTAAAATAGGTTTATATGGAATTACATTTAGAAAATAAGGTTATGGTCAAACCGCCGATATCAAGTATCGGTGTTCTGGGATGGATGCGGAAAAATTTATTTTCCAGCCCTTTTAACACCTTTTTAACGATTATTATCATCAGTATCCTATGGTTTTCTATTATTCCGTTTTTAAAATGGGCTTTAATAAGCAGTTCCTGGCTTCCGGATGCCAACTGCAAGGAAGCAGGTGGTGCATGCTGGTCAATCATTTCAAGTAATTATAAAATTATTCTCTTTGGATTTTATCCCCAGGATATACTGTGGCGCCCCATAACAGCAATTATTTTACTGGTTTCACTGCTTTTTATCAGCAGAAATAGAAATTATTGGAATGCATTTCTTGGATATTCCTGGCTGATTTCACTGGTTTTGATGGGACTATTATTAAAAGGTGGGGTATTGGGACTCGAACCTGTTGATATTGAAAAATGGGGCGGCATCATCCTTACTTTGCTTTTGTCTGTTTTCGGTTTAACAGCAGCCTATCCCCTGGGTATTATTCTGGCCCTTGGGAGACAGTCAAAAATGCCGGTGATTAAAACATTCTGTATTTTTTATATCGAGCTGATACGCGGTGTTCCGCTGATCAGCCTGTTATTCATGTCTTCCGTTGTTTTTCCATTATTCCTGCCCGAAGGTGTTTCAATAAATGGAATTCTAAGAGCTCAGATTGCAATTATCCTGTTTACTGCGGCCTACATAGCTGAAGTTGTAAGAGGCGGGTTGCAGGGTATGAATCAAGGCCAGTTCGAAGCGGCTGATTCTATTGGATTAAATTATATCCAGACCATGAGACTGATTATTCTGCCCCAGGCATTGAAAATAGTTATTCCTCCCTCTGTCAGTGTTTTAATTTCTGCCTTCAAAGACACATCCCTTGTGGTTATAATCGGGTTATATGATTTATTAAAAACAACCCAGTCAACTTTGTCGGAACCAAGATGGATGGGGTTTTCAGCAGAAGCATATATATTTATAGCACTCATCTATTTTGGTTGCTGCTTTTTTATGTCTACCTATAGCAGAAAGCTGGAAAAAGAACTGAATACGGATTTAGAATAATTATTAATAACTTTATTTATAAAGCGATTATTTATGGACAAAGAAACGAGTGAAAAAGTTGACATATCAAGTGAAGAAACAGTTATAGAAATTGTCAATATGAACAAATGGTACGGTGATTTCCATGTTTTAAAAAATATTAATCTCAATGTTAAAAAGCGTGAGCGTATTGTTGTCTGCGGCCCATCCGGATCTGGCAAATCAACACTTATAAGATGTATAAACAGGCTTGAGGAGCACCAGAAAGGACAGATAATTGTTGATGGTATTGAACTTACCAAAGACCTTAAAAACATTGAGAAGGTCAGATCTGAAGTGGGAATGGTTTTCCAGCATTTCAATCTCTTTCCTCATCTTACAATTGTTGAAAATTTAACAATAGGACCGATATGGGTAAGAAAAACACCCAAAAAAGAAGCTGTAGAAACAGCCATGTATTATCTTGAAAAAGTTCAGATTGCTGAACAGGCAGAAAAATTTCCCGGACAATTATCCGGAGGCCAACAGCAACGGGTGGCAATTGCTCGAAGTCTTTGCATGAAACCCAATATTATGCTTTTTGATGAGGCGACTTCAGCACTTGATCCTGAAATGGTAAAAGAGGTTCTTGATGTTATGATAAGCCTGGCAAAAGATGGGATGACTATGGTTGTTGTAACCCATGAAATGGGTTTTGCAAAAAGCGTTGCCCACAGGGTTCTTTTTATGGATGAAGGAGAGATTATTGAAGAAAACAATCCTGAAGATTTTTTTAATAACCCTCAAAATGCTAGAACCAAGATGTTTCTAAGCCAGATTCTTCATTGATATTTGTTATTAATTTTATTTATATATTGAAAAGCAGAATTTTAAACCAATTCTGCTTTTTTAATTCTAATTTTTTTTTGAGTTGGCCTTAGGACATGCTGGCGAAAGAAAAATTGCTGCCGGTCTTGCAAAAGGAGACTGGGAAGTGATATCTGGTATTATTGAAAAACAATTATAATTCTCAAATAATAAGGATGGTTATGATTAACGTAGGCATTGCAGGAGTATCTGGATATACAGGTGTTGAACTTGCCAAACTGATTTCCAGTCATCCAAAAGCTAAGTTGTGCGCTGTTACTTCAAACAGCTATAAAGGTAAATCTTTAACAAATATTTTCCCTTCAATGCGTGGATTTGAAAATCTGATCTGTGAAGATTTAGATATTCAATCCCTTTCTAAAAAAGTGGATCTCATGTTTTTAGCTTTGCCACATAAAATTTCAATGCAGCATGTACCGGCACTTCTGGAACAAAAAATAAAAGTTATTGATCTTTCTGCAGACTACAGATTTACAGATGCCAAAGCATATGAATCAGCTTACCAGGAACATACTTCGAAACATCTTTTAAAACAAAGTGTCTATGGGCTCAGTGAGATATACAGAGATCAGATTAAGGCAGCAAATCTTGTGGGTAATCCAGGCTGTTATCCCACCAGCATTTTATTACCCCTGCTCCCCCTTTTAAATAATGGACTGATCAGACCTGATGGGATTATTTCAGATTCAAAATCAGGTGTAAGCGGTGCAGGAAGATCTTTATCTCTCTCAACTCATTTTTGTGAAGCAAATGAATCTTTTACAGCTTATAAAGTAGGAAATCACAGACATACTCCGGAAATAAATGAAATCTTGAGTATTCATTCACAACAAAAAGTGTCCATAACTTTTGTACCGCATCTGCTTCCATTAACAAGGGGAATGCTATCAACAATTTATGCACAAGCAACTGAAAAAGCAACCGAAGATAAAATAAGACAGGCCTTAAATACATATTATGAAAAACAATGCTTTGTCAGAATCCTTGGCAATGGTATGTACCCGGCAATTTCATATGTTAAAGGCACAAACTGCTGTGATATTGGATTTCACTTTGATGAAAAAACAAAAAAAATTATTATTATTTCTGCTATTGACAACATATTAAAGGGTGCTGCAGGCCAGGCAGTTCAAAATATGAACATAATGTTTGGTTTAAATGAAGAAACAGGATTGAATTCTTTTCAAGGGCCTTTGTAATATTGTGCTTGACATACAAAAAATATCTAAATAAAAAAGGTATTAATGAGAAAAAGAATTAAAATATGGCTTCATTCAGGCATTGCTTCAGGTATTAAGGAATTTTCTATTCACAAGAATGTGTTAAGGTTTGCTCTTTTCACAGTTTTTTCTATTATTGGAGTTGCATCATTAATAGGTTATGACTATTTCCAGCTGAAAAAAAGATCATATAACAATATTGTTTTAAACCAGACCTTACATCAACAGCAGAATGAAATTAATAATCAAAGAATTCAAATCCAAAATTTTGCAAATGAAATTAAAGCCTTAACAAATAAGATTGATAATCTTTCAAAATTTGAAGATAAAGTAAGGCTTATTGCGGATATAAATCAAACCAGTGATTCCAGCGGTTTAATCGGTATTGGGGGAATCCCTAACAACGACCTTGACCCTGATATTTCCCTGGAAAAAAACCATAACACTTTGATGCGTGAAATGCACCAGCAGATAAACCAGTTAAATGTTGCTGCAAAAATGCAGACTCTTGATTTTGACAACCTTATTAACCAGCTTGAAGAAAAAATAAATCGCCTGGCTTCTAAGCCTTCCATAAGACCGGTTAAAGGAGGATGGATCACTTCAAAATTCGGATATCGGAAATCCCCTTTTACCGGCCAGAAAGAATTTCACTCGGGTATGGACATTTCAAATAAAAGTGGAACAAAAATCGTAGCAACAGCCAATGGCAGGGTCTCTTTTGCAGCAAAAAAAGCGTATATGGGCAATCGCATCGTGATTGACCATGGTAATGGTATGAACACCCGGTATCTGCATTTGAAAAAGATTCTGGTAAAACAGGGCCAAAAGGTTAAACGAGGTGATGTTATTGCCCTTCTGGGAAATACCGGGCAAAGTACAGGCCCCCATGTTCATTATGAAATTCAGCTTAATGGAATACCTGTAAATCCTTTAAATTACATCCTAAATTAGTCTTTGCAATATAGTCTCTTTTTTATTTTTATACAAATCTAAATTATTTTCAATTTTTTGTTTTAATTTTTCTAATTAATGCTTATATGTTTGACTTGGAACAATTAAATACAACTTAAATAACAGGCTAACTATACATGGTATTCAATATCTTTACAAAAATCTTCGGGTCTAACAATGACAGAATTTTAAAAAGTCTCCAGCCGATTGTTGAGGAAATTAATAATCTTGAGCAGGAAATGCAGCAATTGTCTGATGAACAGATCCCTCAAAAAACAATTGAATTCAAAGAAAGGGTTAAAAACGGCGAAACACTGGATGATATCTTACCGCCTGCTTTTGCCCTTGTAAGGGAAGCCTCTGTCAGAAGTCTTGGCATGCGTCATTTTGACGTTCAGCTGATTGGGGGTATTGCACTCCATCAAGGATGCATTGCTGAAATGAAAACGGGTGAAGGAAAAACTTTGATGTCCACTCTTCCTGCCTATCTTAATGCATTATCAGGAAAAGGAGTTCACATTGTTACGGTAAATGATTATCTGGCCAAAAGGGATGCTGAATGGATGGCCAAAATTTATAGTTTCCTTGGGTTAAGTGTTGGTGCTATTCTCCATGACATTGATGATCAGGAAAGAAAACGTTCCTATAGTGCAGATATTACATATGGTACAAACAATGAGTTCGGTTTTGATTATCTAAGGGACAATATGAAATTTGACAAAGAATCCCTTGCCCAGAAAGAACTTAATTTTGCTATTGTGGATGAGGTTGACAGTATTCTTATTGACGAAGCCAGAACTCCTCTGATCATTTCCGGACCTGCTGAAAAATCAACCCACTTTTACACCCATGTCAATACCATTCTCCCGGCCTTTAAAAAAGGCACGGATTATACCCTTGACGAAGAATCAAAAAGTGTCTCTTTAACCGAGGAAGGTATTGCCAGGGGGGAATCCCTTCTTAAAGTGGATAACCTGTATGACCCGGCAAATATAGAAATACTCCATCACTTAAACCAGGCCCTGAAAGCACACACAATTTTCAAGCGGGATACGGATTATATTGTTAAAAATAACCAGGTGGTCATAGTTGATGAATTTACAGGGCGCTTAATGACGGGTCGACGTTATAGCGAGGGGCTTCACCAGGCCCTTGAAGCAAAGGAAAACGTTAAAATCGAGAATGAAAATCAGACCCTTGCCTCCATCACCTTCCAGAATTATTTCAGGATGTATAATAAATTATCCGGTATGACTGGTACGGCCGAGACTGAAGCACCTGAATTTAAAAAAATATACGACCTTGATGTTCTGGTAATCCCGACCCATATGAATATGATCCGGGAAGATTTTCCAGATCTGATATATAAGACAAAAAAAGAAAAATATGATGCCGCCATAAAAGAAATCATCAGGCTGTATAAAAAAGGCCAACCCGTTCTTGTGGGAACGATTTCCATTGATGTTTCCGAGGATATGAGCAAAAAACTCAAGAAAAAAGGCATCAAACATACTGTTTTAAATGCTAAACATCATAAAGCAGAGGCTGAAATTGTTGCCAATGCAGGGCAGAAAGGTGCTGTTACCATTTCCACCAATATGGCCGGCAGGGGCACTGATATTGTTCTTGGAGAAGGAGTTAAAGAACTTGGCGGGCTCCATATCCTGGGAACATCCCGCCATGAATCCAGGCGAATTGACAACCAGCTTCGCGGCCGTTCCGGCAGGCAGGGTGATGAGGGTTCTTCAAGATTCTATCTTTCCCTGGAAGATGATCTTTTAAGGATCTTTGGCGGGGATAGAATCCATTCGGTAATGGACAGACTTGGCATTGAAGAAGGCGAGCATATTGAGCATTCTTTTATCAGCAAAGCCATAGAAAACGCACAGTCAAAAGTTGAAGGCCATAACTTTGAAATCAGGAAGCATCTGCTTGAATATGATGATGTAATGAACCAGCAGCGGGAGGTTATTTACAGGCAACGTCGAAAAGCATTGCTTGAAACAAATTTAAAACCCGCTGTCATGGAAATGATCGAAGACAAAACATATGATATTGTTGATGAATTTGCCATTGAAAAAACCCCTGTAAATCAATGGGATATACAAGGCCTTAAAACCAGGATTAAAAAAGTCTTTAACTTTGTCCCCGACCTTAAAGCTGCAGTGAACAAAAGCAATGATCAGGAAGAATTATCAAAAATTATTTTTGAACATGTGAAAGAATTATACAATCAAAGAGAAACCTCAATCGGTCACGAGATAACAAGAGAAATTGAAAGACATATCATTCTTCAAACTGTTGATACCAGGTGGAAAGAACATTTGTTATCCATGGATCATTTAAAAGAAGGTATCGGTCTTCGGGGATATGCACAGCAGGATCCTTTGAGAATTTATAAAAAAGAAGGCTTTGATATGTTCCATGACCTCATGGAAAGGATTAAAGAAGAAGTTTTAGAAATTTTATTCAAAATTCAGATCTCAACCTCTTCCCAGGTGGATGAGATGAAAAAAAAGGAACAGGAAGAACTTACCTTTTCCCATTCAGACGGTTCCAGTATAAAGCAACCTGTAAAAAGGTCTTCCAAAAAGATAAAAAGGAATGATCCTTGCCCATGCGGAAGCGGTAAAAAATATAAAAAATGCTGCATGGTTTAGAGAATAATCAAAAATGGCATACACTGAATCTGAAATAAAAGAGGACATTTCCTCTAGATCGAAAAACGATCTTCCGCCTATGTATAAGGTCATTCTGCACAATGATGACTATACAAGCATGGAGTTTGTTGTACAAATTCTTGTAAACGTTTTTGGAAAATCACTTGAAAAAGCAACGCAAATAATGCTTAATATACATAATAAAGGAAAAGAAATCTGCGGTATTTATCCAAGACAGATCGCAGAAACTAAAATTGAAACAGTGCACCATCTGGCAAACAGCAAAGGTTTTCCTTTAAAAAGCACTATGGAGAAGGAGTAGGTATGATTAGCAAAGAACTCAGTACAACCCTTGGTTTTGCCGTAAGGGAGGCAAAAAAAAGAAGGCATGAATATGTTTGTGTTGAACACGTTCTTTATGCAATCCTTAACCATGAAACAGGTGCCCGGACCATTGAAAAATGTGGTGGCAGTCCAGAACAGATAAAAGAAGAACTTGAAAAATTTTTCAATGAAAAATTAACCAGGATTGATAAAAAAGAAGAATATGTATTACAGCAGACCATTGGTTTTCAGCGAATGATACAGCGCGCCATAAACCAGGCCCGTTCTGCGGAAAAACACGAAGTCAATTTAGGGGATATTCTTGCCTCTATTTTCCAGGAAAAAGATTCCCATGCTGCATTTTATCTGGAATCAGAAGGGATTACACGCCTTGACGTATTAAAATTAATTGCACACTCTCCAGAATCTTCTAAAAAAAGCTCACCATCTCTGGATCCGTCCCGAAGAATATTCAAACCTGCTGAAAGAAAATCAAAACAGCCTGAAAAAAAGGACCCTTTAGAAATTTTTACAACAAACCTTCTCCAAAAGGCGCTTGATAAAAAGATTGATCCGCTCATTGGAAGAGTTGATGAGATGGACAGGGTCATGCAGGTCCTTTGCCGCAGAAGAAAAAACAATCCTATTCTGGTGGGAGATCCAGGAGTTGGAAAAACAGCTATTGCAGAAGGGCTTGCCTTACAAATAAATGATAAGCTTGTACCGGATCTTTTAGAAAATTGTGAATTATATTCTCTTGATATGGGAGCACTTCTTGCCGGAACCAAATATCGGGGAGACTTTGAGCAACGTCTGAAAGATGTTATCAATGCCCTTGAAGCCAAAGAAAAAGCATTGCTGGTTATAGATGAAATCCATACCGTTGTGGGAGCAGGTGCAACCACCAGCGGTTCCATGGATGCTTCAAATATTTTAAAGCCGGCTCTTTCCTCCGGCGATATAAAATGTATCGGTACAACGACCTATGAAGAATATAAAAATCATTTTGAAAAAGACCGGGCGTTTTCAAGGAGGTTTGAAAAAATTGAGGTCTCAGAACCCTCTGTTGAAGAAACAATTCTAATTTTAAATGGACTTAAGCCATATTATGAAGAACATCACGGCCTGACCTACACTGCTGAAACAATTAAAGCTGCAGCTTACCTGTCGGATAAATATATCAATGACCGGCTCCTTCCGGATAAAGCCATTGATGTTATTGATGAAACAGGTGCATACCTGAGGCTCAAGGGAAAAGGAAAAAGAAAAACTATAAGTCCTAAAGATATTGAAAAAATTGTTGCCAAAATTGCAAAAGTGCCTGTCACAAGCGTTACATCAACAGATAAGGCCAACCTGGAATCACTTCCGAAAAAAATGTTTAAGGTTATTTTTGGACAAAATGATGCCATCCAAACCCTGACCACTTCCATAAAAAGATCAAGAGCAGGTCTTGCAGACCAGGACCGCCCCATTGGATCGTTTCTTTTTATGGGACCCACAGGTGTAGGTAAAACCGAAGTTGCAAAACAGCTTGCCCATAATATGGGAATAGAATTTTTAAGATTTGATATGAGTGAATACATGGAAAAGCATGCTGTTTCAAGACTTATCGGAGCCCCACCTGGATATGTGGGCTTTGACCAGGGAGGTATCCTGACTGACAGTATCAGGAAATATCCACACTCGGTTCTCCTGCTTGACGAGATAGAAAAAGCTCATATGGATCTGTATAATATTCTTTTACAGGTTATGGACTATGCAACCCTGACTGACAACACTGGTAAATCAGCTGATTTCAGGAATGTTATAATCATAATGACATCCAATGCAGGTGCAAGGGAAATGAGTGCCAATGCCATAGGATTCGGCTCACAAACGGCAAACTTTGATGACAAAGGACTTAAAGCTGTTGAAAAAACATTCAGTCCTGAATTTAGAAACCGGCTTGACGGTATTGTACAATTTAACCATCTGTCTCCTGAGATCATGGAAATGATTGTTGATAAAAACATGAAAGAACTAAAAGCCATGCTCAAAGTAAAACAAATTAAGTTAAACTATTCTGTTAAAGCCCGTTCATTTCTTGCAAAGAAAGGATATGATCCCAAATTCGGAGCCAGACCTCTGGCAAGGATTATCCAGACCCTTATAAAAGATAAGCTCACCGATGAAATCCTTTTTGGCAAATTGGAAAAAGGCGGTAAAATTTCAATCGGTCTTAGAAATAATAAGCTTAATTTTATATTTAAGAGCTGAATGCCCCTTTTCAGGCTATCAAAAAGCTTAGACTTTCCTCCGGCCTGGCTTGCACGATCTGACGGGCTTTTGTGTATTGGAGGAGACCTTTCTCCCAAAAGGCTTCTTCTTGCTTATAAAAATGGAATTTTCCCATGGTTTTCAAAAAACGAGCCTATTCTGTGGTGGTCTCCTGATCCAAGGCTGATACTATTTCCCAAAAACATTAAGATTTCAAAAAGCCTGAAAAAAAAAATAAATAAAAACATCTATAGTATTACAGTGAACAAGGCATTTGAGCAGACCATACGATCCTGTGCAAAACCCAGAAAAAAAAAACATGAGGGCACCTGGCTTGTGGATGAGATGGTTGATTCTTATATAAAACTTCATACTCTTGGGTATGCACATTCCATTGAAACCTGGAGAGAAAACAAATTAGTAGGTGGGTTGTACGGGATTTGCCTTGGTAAATCCTTTTTTGGAGAATCAATGTTTTCCTTTGAAAATGATGCATCTAAAATTGCTCTGGTAGCCCTTTCAAACCATTTAAAAAAACAGGGATTTGACTTAATTGATTGTCAGGTGACAACTAATCATCTTTTAAGCATGGGTGCCGTTGAAATTTCCAGGAATTCATTTCTGGATATAATTCTTGAATCTGTTAAAAAAAAAGAGGATATTAACATCTGGAACCAAAATATCAGTCTGGAGCTTAATTAAATGAAACCTATAAAAGAAAACATTCAAACCAACAGTATTTGTATCTTAGGACTGGGTTTAGATAAAAACTCTTCTTTTCAAAAAGGACCGGCCCTGGCACCCAATCGAATAAGGGAAAGCTATTTTTCCAGCTCATCAAATCTCTGGTCGGAGAAAGGATTGGATCTTGGATCTTTACAGGATTTATACGATTTAGGTGATATTCATTTTAAAAAGGATAAGGATGATTTTAATCTTATTTCAAGTTCGGTTAAAGCTGTCCTTGACCAAGGGAATCATATGATTTGTCTTGGCGGAGATCACTCGATCACCTTTCCTATCATAAAGGCGTATGCTCAAAAATATAAAGCCCTTAACATCCTTCATCTTGATGCCCACCCGGATCTATATGACAGCCTTGACAAGAACATCTATTCCCATGCATGTCCCTTTGCCAGAATCATGGAAAACAAGCTTGCTAAAAGACTTGTTCAGGCAGGGATCAGGACCATGAACGGCCATCAGCAAGAACAGGCCAAAAAATTTGGTGTAGAAGTTAAAGAAATGAAAGATGGAACCGATTGGATTGAGCTTCTTGAATTTGACGGCCCTGTTTATCTATCCATTGATTTAGATTGCCTGGACCCGGCTTTTGCCCCTGGTGTTTCCCATCATGAGCCAGGTGGAATGACAACGCGTCAGGTTATTGATATCATTCATAATTTAAAGGGGAAAATCATAGGCGCTGATATTGTTGAATACAACCCTGACAGAGATTTTGGTTCAATGACATCAATGGTGGCTGCAAAACTTTTAAAAGAAACCATTGCAAGGATACATGAAGATACAATTTCATTTCATTTTACCGGGTAACCAGTTATGAACTGGTGGAGCCAGATACCTTATAAAATAAGCCCTTATTTAATTCAAATCAATGGATTTGGTATTCGTTATTACAGTTTGATGTATGTTCTTGCCTTTGTAACTTTTTACTTTTTAATCAAATTCAGGATTAAAACTGAAAAATTTAATGTAAGCATGAATCTTGTTGATGATTTTATTATATGGGCCGCAATAGGAGTTCTTTTGGGGGGTAGACTTGGATATGTCTTATTTTATGATTTTCAATATTACATCCTTCATCCCTTCAGTGTTTTCCTGCCATTTGATGTTTATAATGGGTTCACATTTACAGGAATTTCAGGAATGTCTTATCATGGTGGCCTCATAGGTGTTGTTGTGGCTGTTTATTTTTTTTCAAGAAAAAACAGTCTTAACTTATGGAAATTTTCAGATCTCTTGACCCCGGCAGTGCCCCTGGGATACACTTTTGGAAGACTCGGCAATTTTTTTAATTCAGAACTTTTCGGCAATGCAACCACCCTGCCCTGGGGCATGTATTTCCCCACTGATCCAACACACACCTTAAGACATCCTTCCCAGCTTTATGAAGCATTTTTTGAAGGGATTGTTCTTTTTGCCATTTTATGGATCATCCGTGGGAAAAAAATTTTTAAACATCTTATGTTCAGTTTATATTTGATCGGATATGGCTTGATACGATTTTGTATAGAATTTATGCGAAAACCGGATGATCACTTGAATTACCTTTGGTATGGTTTAACCATGGGACAAATCTTAAGTTTGATTATGGCATTGGCCGGATTTTCTCTTTTGTTAAAAATATTCTTAAAAATTAGGATAAGATCGACCATGTCATAAAAGTACCCCACATGTATGTGTCGATATACTTGACAAAAAGGGTTTAGACATCATTATGTCGAATGTTATCCAATTCAATGAGGAGACAAAAATGCTTTTAAAATTATTTTTATGTTTTACCCTTATTCCTGTTTTTGAACTTTATCTTTTAATAAAAGTCGGCACTGTCATTGGTGGTCTGAATACGATTCTCCTGGTTATTTTAACAGGATTTTTAGGTGCCTGGCTTGCCAGGATAGAGGGCATGAATACCATGATGAAACTTAGGATGAATTTGCAGCAGGGCCTTATGCCGGCCGAAGAATTGATTGATGCCGTCATTATTTTTGCTGCCGGTATCGTCTTGATCACACCAGGGCTTATCACAGATGTTTTTGGACTACTTCTTTTATGGCCTGTGACCCGGAATAAATTTAAACAAATTTTAAGAAAAAAATTTGATGAAATGCAATTACAGGGCAATATTAATATTTCCCGGTTTCATTGAATTTCAGAGGACAATCTATGTTTTTGGATCTAATCAAAACCAGAAGAAGTACAAGAAAATTCACAGAAAAGCCTGTTGAAAAAGAAAAAATAGATTCACTTGTTGAAGCTGCTTTAAGATCATTCTCTTCAAGAGGTATTAACCCCTGGCAATTTATAGTTATTGAAGACAAAAATATCCTTGAAAAACTTTCCAAAGCCAAACCCCATGGTTCAAGTTTTTTAAAGGGAGCAACGCTTGGCATAGTTGTCTGCGGTGACAGTTCCCAAAGTGATGTATGGGTTGAAGATGCATCTATTGCTTCTACCTTTATCCATCTTGCCGCCCATGATTTGGGGCTTGGTAGTTGCTGGATACAAATAAGAAAAAGAGAGCATGGTCCTTCTATAAGTGCTGATGCTTATGTTAAAGATCTCTTAAAAATTCCCGATAACATAATGGTAGAGTCCATCATTGCCATAGGTTATCCTGATGAAATAAAGAAAGGGCATTCAAAAGATTCTTTGCAGTCCAATAAAGTTTCGTTTAATACTTATGGTATAAAGCCCTAAGGTCCACTCAAAAATCAATTACCAATTTTTGAATGGACCCTAAATATCCTTGAGTTTTTTCTCTCCAGAAGAAAGTTTGCATGCTTTAGCAAAGGCATCTATACTTTCTTCAAATGCTTGGAATTCCAAAGTTCCTCCAACCTTGATGATGTCATCTCCCCTTTTTTCAAACGAAATCAAAACATCAAAAATTGAAAGATCATCTATATCCCTGGCAGGAACATAACCTGCGACATCGGGTCCATTCACCTCAAGAAGAATTTGACATTCGATGAGTTTTAACAATAACACCTTTACTATTTTTAAGGGAATTTTTATTTCATTTGCAATATCCATGTCTGAAGCAGGCAGTTTTCTGTTTGCAAATCGAATCACACACAAATGAACGATTCTCAAAACAATCAATTTTCTTACCCTGATGCTGATCTTACTATATTCAATATTCTGGGTTTCAAGTGCTTCCGTATTTTCCCAGGAAAATGCAATTTCAGCCCCAAATAAAACAATTACCCAGGAAGCCTGCAACCATATTAGAAATAAAGGTAAGGCTGCAAAACTGCCATATATTGCATTATAACTGGAAACCCCGACCTGAAATTTCAGATAGGCCATTTGTGCCACCTGGAATACAGTCCCCGCAATTATACCGCCGACCAGCGCTGCTTTAATGTCTACCTTTTTATTCGGAATAAAAAGATAAAAAAAGATAAACAATATCCAGATTGGCAAAAAAGGAAATATATTAAAGCCCAGAGAAACTAAATTTTCAACATTACCGGGAAGGTTAATATAGGATAAAAATTTTGCAAGGTATGCAGTAATAAAAATATTTGCACTACTTGAAAAAATAATCAGGACACCTGCAGTGATGGAAATCGCAATATAATCTGTAAATTTTCGAATAAGTTGTCTGTCACCTCTTACCCACCAGATCTTATTAAATGCATTTTCAATATGCCCTATGAGTTTGATAAGAGAATAGAAAAGCAGGATAACACCCAGAACTGCCATTAAACCGCCCTTTGTTTTTTCAAGAAGAGTGGTTGAAAAACTGAGGACATTCTGAATCACCTCTTCCTGGCCGGCAAAAAGTTCAAGAACCCTTTCTTCTAAAATTTCCTTAAACCCAAAGCCTTTTGCAATACCAAATGCCATTGCCATTACAGGGACGATGGAGAGTAATGTAAACAGGGTCAAAGATGATGCCCGGAGGTCACACCGGTCTGCCCTGAATTCTTTTACAGCGAAAACAATAACCTTTTTAAATCTATTAGCCTGAAGTGTGAGGATTTTTTTAAAATCAATCATTGTTTTTTCCCATAATTGAAAACCATTGTTTTAATCTTAAAAGCCCTTCTTTTGTTGAAATCTTTGGATAGTATCCCAGATCTTTTTTTGCCCTTGAGATATTGAACCAGTGGGATGTGGCAAGCTCTTTTGCGCCTAATTTTGTTATTAGCGGTTCACCTTTGAGATTGAAAACTTTATATACAAACTCAATGATTGATCCTGCTGTATAGACTATTTTTTCAGAAACCTGTCCTTTCATGGGCGGTAATCCTGCTGCATCCAGAAAGGCATTGATAAATTTGTGTATCGGGACCGGTTCATCCTGGCTGATAAAATAAATATTCCCGGACAGTGATGGATTTTCAAAAAGTTTTTGAGAGGCCATAATATGTGCATCGGCAGCATTATCAACATAGATGGTATCAACAAGATATTCTTTTTTTCCTACCCTTTTTAACCTTTTTGCTCTCTTAATAATTGTCGGTAGGAAATGATTATCCTCAGGGCCCCAGATCAGGTGCGGCCGAAGAATAATCGTATTCAACCCGGTTCCTGCAGCCTTTTTAACCAATTTTTCTGCCATGGCTTTGGTTTCAGGATAGGATGCCGTATATTTTTTCGGATATGGGACGCTTTCATCAACATTTTCCATGTCATTTTCATCAAATATCACACTTGGGGAACTGGTATAGATTAATTGTTTGACATTGTGTTCCCGGCAGGCACTGATTACATTTTGAGTACCTGTAACATTCACTGGAATAAAATTCTTAAGGGGGCCCCAGATTCCAAATTTTGCAGCAACATGATAAACCGCATCCATTTTTTCAAAGGCCTTGGCAACAGTTTTTTTATCTGCCAGATCCCCTTGGATCTGAGCAACTCCCATTGTTTCAAGTTCAGGATAAAATTTCCTGGAAAAAGAAGTGACTATAAGATTTTTTTCAATCAGCTTTTTAACTATGGCCTTGCCTAAAAAGCCTCCACCCCCGGTAACTAATACTTTTTTTATTTGCATTCCCTGCCCTTTATTATTCACCCTTACAAAAAGTGATGCCTCCAAACTTTAAATTGAACCTTTCTTTTTAAACAAATACACAACTCTATATTTTCCAGGATTAAACATCAATCTTTCCTTGACAAAAATCATGGTTTAAAGTAAATAAAACGAACTTTTTGCTGAGCGGGAATAACTCAGTGGTAGAGTGCGACCTTGCCAAGGTCGAAGTCGCGGGTTCAACTCCCGTTTCCCGCTCCACCCCTTCCCCGATTTCTTTAATGGATTTGTTATCCCATTCTTCTCCGGCTTTTTCAAGCACCATCTCTATGTGTCTTAATTGTTGCGATCCGATCTTTGACTTCTTTTTTTTAGAGGCATGATATTTTTTTCTCAAAAACAAGAAAGACAAAGGAGCGGCTTTTTGTCAGTCACGGGCATCAAATACTCCTTGATCGGGCTGGACCCTTAAGGAATTTAAGCGCAGTCCCGCTTCTAAAACTGATTTAAATCTTTTCCCATGTCCCCTTCTAAATCGAACCATGCAAGCATTGCCCCAGGCTGGTTTTGGATGGTCACCACAGGCAAGAATAACTATGGAACCAAAGCGACAGAGACAACGATGCCCTCAGACAATCCAGGGGATTAAAAAACGTTGAGTTTGTCTGTAACCACCCAAGATGATGCTTTATTTAAGGGATTAAATGGCTTTTGTAAGGCTCAGCTTATTCTCCAATATGCTTTAATGAAGCAGTTTTCAATTCGATTTTTTTTGTTTCCATATAATTTATTTTTAAATCTGGGGATGGTAAATTTGTCTATACCAGATATGGTATTCTGGAAATATTTAAAAAATCAGGACTGGAGAAAAAAGCGCCCGGTAATTTGTTTGATTTGACTCGTCACTATTGATACCATATATGCTCACGAGTAGAACCCAATCCAATCCATGAAATAATATTTTTAGCTTTTTAAAATATTGATATCTATGTATCAGCTATTTACAATATTTTTTTATTATTTTGATCCAGTCACCGGAGAGGTGTGATTTAGTCCATTGGGAGCAAGTCTCTATGCGTTGGTATAACTCTTCATGGTCAAAGGATCGCAGAATATTCAGACTTTTGGTATCGAGAAGCAGCTTGAACATTTTGTCAATTTTTTCAGATCTATTATTTTTATATGTAAATAGGCTGTTAAGGAGTAACCAGAAAAATTTTATGGTTGACACGAAAAATCAGAATGATATATTCAATTAATTGCTTGAATAATAGAAAGGTGGAATATTATGAACCCTAATAGGCGGTTTAAAGATGAAATATATGATCAATTCTCACGGATTGGTAAAGCGGTTTCAAGCCCGAAACGATTGGAACTTTTAGATATCCTCTGTCAAGGAGAAAGGACGGTTGAAATTCTTGCAAGGGAAACCTCCCTCACCGTTGCGAATACCTCCCAGCACCTCCAGGTGTTAAAAAATTCCCGCCTGGTTGAACAACAAAAAAAAGGATTGTATGTGGTATATAGTCCTGCCCCCATGGTGTGTGAATTTTTCTTTTCCATGCGTCAGGTTGCTGAAAATCGAATTGCAGAAATTGAGCAGATTAAAAATCAATTTCTTGCGGGTAAAAAGGGAATGGAACCGGTTGACAGGGATGCCCTTATTAAACGTATACAAAATAATGATGTTACCATACTGGATGTTCGCCCTCCTGAAGAATTCAAGGCAGGGCACATTGATGGTGCACTCTCTGTTCCATTGAATGAGCTTGAACTCATGCTGGCAAAACTCCCTAAAAACAAAGAAATTGTCGCTTACTGCCGAGGGCCTTATTGTGTCCTGTCTGTCGAGGCTGTCGAGTTGTTAAATGGGAAAGGATACCATGCTGTCAGACTTGAAGAAGGTGTTCAAGATTGGCGTGCCATGGGACTGTCTGTGGCCTCGGGAGAATAATAATTTAAGGAAAGTGATTTGAAAACAATTAAAAAGAATTTTACGGCGCTGATTGTAATATGCCTGACAGTCAGTGCATTGTGGTTTACCAACCGGGCTGTTACCCCCAAAGCAGCATCCTGGGAAGACGTTGTATCTGAAGCCAAAACAGGGAATTACGGTCTGATCACAACAGATGAACTCAGGCAGTTATATTTCAGAAAGGATGTCCCTCTTATTGTTGATACGAGACAGGAATGGGAATTCAGGTCCGGTCATATAAAGGGTGCTGTCAATTTTCCCATGGAGCCCACCTGGCTTTCCAGATGGCAGAAAAAAACCTTGCTGGAACAATTTTTAGGAACGGATAAAGACAAAACCATTATTTTTTACTGAGCAGGTCTTGCATGAGTCCGAAGTGACTCGGCAGCCCGTGTGGCTGTAAAGCTTGGTTATACAAATATTTATCGTGATCCCCTGGGGTTTCCCGAATGGCAGGCCAAGGGATTGCCGTCACAATCCACTCCGGCCGGAACTGCCGGTTTGGAGCAAACTGGAGGGACTACTGAGCCTTCCTATGGGGTGTTGCACGGGTGGGCCATGATTTGGACGCTCCTGGGTATTTTTATGGGCGGGATGGCCTTGAACCTGACCCCCTGCGTCTATCCCCTCATCCCTATTACCATATCCTATTTTGGTGGCAGGAATGTTAAAGGTAGGCCGGTTATCCATGGCATGAGTTATGTAACCGGAATTGCCTTTACAAATTCAATGTTAGGTGTGTTTGCTGCCTTGACCGGTGGATTAATGGGGGCTTTGCTTCAGCACCCCCTTGTCCTTATCATCATAGCAGGCCTCTTAACTGCGCTTGCCCTCAGCCTGTTCGGTTTTTGGGAACTTCGGGTCCCCTATGGACTCATGCAGGCGGCAACTCGATCTCATTCCGGGTATGCCGGCTCCCTTTTTATGGGACTTATGATGGGTGTTGTGGCAGCGCCATGCATCGGACCCTTTGTCATAGGGTTGCTCACCTGGGTTGCCAGCATGGGAAGTCCATGGCTGGGATTTATTATTTTCTTTACGTTGAGTCTGGGGTTGGGGTTACCCTTTTTTTTCCTGGCTATCTTTTCTGGAAACATCAAAAAACTTCCCAGGTCAGGGGAATGGATGCTCTGGGTTAGAAAACTCATGGGCTGGGTGTTGATGGGTATGGCCATTTATTTTGTTCAGCCGCTTCTTTCAAAAACTATTGGAACGCTTGTTATGGCAGGCTTGGCTCTTTTTGCAGGGCTTCATCTTGGCTGGATCGATAAAACTAAAGCAGCATTTAAATCTTTTGAGTGGATTAAATTAAGTGTTGCAATGACAGCTCTTGTATTTACGATTACCCTTGTGAGTTCCTTCATTACAAAAGGGGTGGGAGCCAGCTTTAATCCATATGAAGAAAGTCTGCTGGTACAAGCACAAAATAATGGGAAGCCTGTGATCATCGATTTTTCAGCCCAGTGGTGCAGCCCTTGCCGGGAACTTGATGATATTACATTTCATGACAGCCGGGTGGTGGATCAGGTCGCAAAAGAGTTTATCCTGATTAAGGTTGATTTGACGAGCAAAGAAAACCCTCTATATGAAAAATTATTGCAAAAGTATCGTATTAAGGGAGTACCAACAATTGTGTTTCTGGACAAAAAAGGCCAGGAGATCAGAAGTTTACGCCTTGTAGACTTTGAACCTCCAGACTTATTCCTGGAACGGTTGAGCAAGGTAAAACAGATACAGTAAATATATTTAATATAAATTTTTGAAGGAGGAATTTATGCTGGAAGTTAACTTTTTTTTAAACGAGCCCAATGGAAAACCTTGAAAACATTTTAAAAAAATGATGCCCGGTCTGGGCAAAACATATGACATCGAAATTAAAATCACATCAAAACCTAAAGCAGACTACAATACAGATGAATACTTTGAACTGGATTTACCTGTTGCTCCTGCTGTTATGGTGGGCGATGAAATAGTAACTGAAGGTGAAGATGTGGACCAGTATAATTTGGAAACGGCAATTTGCAGGCAGTTGAGTTTGCCACTTCCTGAAAAAGGGGAAAAGGGATTTCTGGCAAAATTGTTTAACAAATAAAAACGAAGGTCAGAACAAAAATTCAATCAAACCAGTAAAAAATTTTTGAAAGGCAAAATGATTTCAATACTCTTATGGAGGCACGTTTCAAATGAACGATAAAAATGATGTTATCAAACCAGCCCAAAAATCAAGATTAAAGCTTGAAGCAGTTGAAGAAAGAATTGCCAAAGGAGAGGCCCCAGTCCTGATCGAAATTATTTGTGAGAGAGTGCATTGTGTTATGTACGATTATGCCATCAATACTGTCGATATGGTGGCAGAAGAATTTGGAGATCAGATAGAAATCCAGACGGTTGTCCGTAGAGACGGCATTAAAAATGTTACACGGTTTATGAAAATATGTAAAAAAGCGGGGAGAATGTTATCCGTTCCCACTATATTAATCAATGGAGACGTCCTTTTTACAACCATACCGCTCCCCGACGAATTAACGGACGCTATTAAACAATATCTTGAGAAAAATACATCCGGAGCCCATCGAAAATAGAGAAGTTAAAAATACACCTGGATTAAAAGATGGGGTGTCGAAATCTGCGAAGTTTCATATCTTGGAATTTGTAATCAAAAAGGATTGATCCTCCCCCAAAAAACTGGACACAAAGTTAAGCCACTTTGGGATAGGGTTCTGAGGTTGTAAAAAAGCGAGCGCTTTGTCTATAAAAACGTCCTATTTTACTACCTTGTCGGGGTGAGTACTGGCATTCCAAGCCATGGGTGAAAGACAGTATAAGGGGGATCAAAAAAACAATCCCCCATATTTTTTTTTATCGATAAATATTTTCAATCCAATAGATGGCTTCATTGTCACTGACTTTTCCGAGATACCTTTGTGTGGTCGATAAATTTGAATGACGTAAAATGGTTTTTGAAACTATTTCAATCGGCACTCCGGATCTGCTTGCATAGGTTGCTGCATGTCTTCTGAGGTCATGAGGTTTTACAAAAACACCTATTTTGTTACCAGCATTTTTAACAATCTCACGAGTCCTTGTATATCCCAGAGGAAAAACTCTGTTATCCTCCTTAATTTTCTCAGATGCAATATACTCACGTAAACGGTCCGCAACTTTTTTGGGTATAAAAACCACTTCATATTGGCGACCACTTTTTGGATCAGACAAGAACAGTTTTCGATCATTCACATTATTTGCTCTTAGTTTCAAGACTTCACCAATCCGCATACCACCTCTTGCCATTAATTCAAGCATCAGCCTATTTCTGAGATTGCCTGTTTTGAAAATTATTTCATCAACCACATCTTTATCAAGAATTGTCCATGGTTGGTTTTTTGTTGCTTTGAATGTTTTTTTCAGTATGGGAGAGTCACATGGATTTGATAGGTTTTGATCAATGGTTGGTTTTTTGTTGCTTTGAATGTTTTTTTCAGTATGGGAGAGTCACATGGATTTGATAGGTTTTGATCAATTGAGTTTTTGATAAAATTGAAAAAAGTTTTAAGAAGTGAATATTTAAGTTTTTTGGTTGAAGATTTGTGGCCTTCTGTGACCGTTACCAGAAAATTCATAATGTCATCAGAAGAAATCATGGACATTTCATAATGTCCGAATTCTTTTTCAAACACCGCCAAGAAACATTTGTAGTTTATAATGGTGTTTTTTTTGAATTCATCTGATGGTATTTCAGGAAATTTTTGATTGCTTTTGATGTTTTCATTTTGGGGCTCCCTTAATTAAAATTGGTTGTTTTTTTGCCCTGATGAACCGGCAATGAATTGATTATACATTTTTTTTAACAAAGTTTCGAAATTTATTTTTATCTGATTTTCAAGGGGAGAATATTTGGAAAATATATACTCAGTGCACTTGAAGTGACTATAGTCCCACTTCATACCATTAGTACACCCTATTAAAAAAATATTTTTTTATATTTTTAGACTCAAATATTAATCAAGAAAATGACTGCCCGCTCAATAAAATTGGGCAGGCAGTCATCTGGTTCATGCAAGGTCAAGTTATGCTGACTTAGGTGGATCAAATGCAGTCACCTCTGGCAGTTTTCCCGTATATTTTTCGATCTGAACAAGAGCTGTATTCGCAATGTTGCCCTGGGAAAGTTTGGAACTTCCTTTGTCAATGGTCAATACATTGATATGACCGTATTTACAAAGTGAGCCGGCTTTTCCAGGTTCCTGTGGATCATACCAGCCCCCTTCCCGCAAGCGTACTACACCCTGGCGAAGCTTGTCCGTCACATAGGCACCTGCAAGAGTCTGACCCCGATCATTGAATACACGAACCACGTCTCCATGGTTGATTCCCCGGGCTTTGGCATCGGCCGCAGATATCCATACAGGTTCCCTGTCCTGGATAGCGTATTTCTTGCGAAGAGAAGCAACATTGTTCATCTGAGAATGGAGTCTGTCTTTTGGATGGGGACTCAACAGGTGCAGGGGATATTGTCCAGCTTTTTTGCTTCCCAGCCATTCTATGGGCTCTATCCATGTTGCATGAGCCGGACAATCCTCATATCCCATTTTTTCGATGGCCTTACAATAGAGTTCTATTTTGCCTGTTGCAGTTCCCAGGGGTTCCAGCAGAGGGTCTTCACGGAAGTCGGCATGGCGGACCCATTTCTTCGAGCCTTCAGGAACTATGAATTCCACATAGGAACCGCCCTCCCAGAAGGTATCAAAATCCGGAATATTAATTTTTTTGGTTTTTGCCTGCTTTACCGCAGCCTTGTAAAAGCTCTCGATCCAGTCCATATTGCTCTTGCCTTCTGAAAATGCCTGACCATATCCAAGTCGTTGGGCAATAGATAAAAAGATATCATAGGTGGGCCTGGATTCAAAAAGAGGATCAATAACCTTGTGCAAAGGATAAATGAATCTGGCTGAGTAGTCTCCCAGACCTTCTATGTCATCCTGTTCAAAGGTGGTTGCCGTGGGCAAGACAATATCGGCATACTTGGCCGAGGCTGTCCAGAACATCTCGTGAACAATAATGGTTTCAGGTTTCTGCCACGCCTTAATGGCTTTGTTTAGATCCTGCTGATGATTTAAGGGGTTGCCACCGGCAGTATAAATGAGTTTGATGTCAGGATAAGTGATTGTCTCACCGTTAAAATCAAAGGTCTGTCCAGGATTGAGCAGGGCATCATTAATGCGGGCCACGGGAATTGTCGGAGGCATTTTTTTAGGAGCGCTTCCTGCTGAAAATCCACCCAGACCGGATCCATATGAGGGCATGGGTGACTGGGGCGAACCTGCACCATCATAATGGTGGGCCATGGAAAAACCACCGCCTGGCAGACCAATCTGTCCCAGCATACTGGCAATGGTGACAATCATCCAATAGGGCTGTTCACCATGGTCGGCGCGCTGTATGGACCAGCCGGCCATGAGCATGGTGCGGCTTTTGGCCATGGTTCTGGCAAGGGTTTTTATAACATCGGCATTCACGTCACAAAGCGTGGATGCCCATTCGGGAGTCTTGGGTTGGCCGTCTGATTCACCCATGAGGTAAGTCTTGAATTTATCAAACCCCACAGTGTATTCATCCAGAAACTCTTCATCATATAGTTTTTCTGCATACAGGGTGTGGGCAACACCAAGCATCATGGCAACATCCGAGCCAGGCCGCGGTGCTATCCATTGGGCATTGACATATTCTGCAGTCTCGGAACGTAAGGGGTCAATAACAACAACTTTCTTGCCACTCTCCTTGAGCGCTTTCATTCCCACCTGACCGCCATGGTCCGGCAGTCCCCATCCCATCCTGTCGGTGACGAGCAGATCAGAGCCCCACATAACAACAAGATCGGAACTTTCTATTATAACAGGCCAGGTGGTTTGCTGGCTGTATACTTCCATATTTCCCATTACATACCCCATGATGACCTGGCCGGCACCGGTACTATAGTCACCTGAACCCCGTGTACAGCCCCCATGGAGGTTCAGCAGTCGTCCAAGGCCTGCAACACTGTTATGGAGTTTTCCCACCTTTCTCCAGCCTGGATTACCACCATAAATACTTGCAACACCATATTGCTTCTTAACGCGGTTGAGTTCGCCTGCTATAAGGTCAATGGCTTTATCCCAGCTAACCCGGACAAATTCACCCTTACCCCGTTCGCTGGTATCGCTCTTATGACCGTTTTTCAAGAATCCGGTCCGCACCATTGGATATTTCACCCGGCTGGGTGAATATACATAATCGCAGGATGCTTTAATAAGTGATGTAGGGAAGGGGTCTTTCTCAAAAGGAAGCGCTTCAACAAAACGTCCATCCTTGACTTTGGCGAGCAATCCACCCCAGTGATCCCCTGACAGCACTTCATAATCGCCCCCTGGGGCAGCAAAAGCCCTGGTAAGAAGTGAAGGTCCTAGCAGCATGGCTGTACTGGCTGCCAGAGTGCTGCTGAGAAATTGCCGTCTTGAGAGTTCAAGTCTCATTTTGTCTTCCATTAACTGTGACATAAATAGTCTCCTTTTTTTGTTAATGATGATTATTAATGCTTCTGAATTAGATATTGGGTTTCTTTGAGTATGGTAAGCATAAGTTGGGCAAGGGCTGCATAGAATCCACCCGGATCACGCTCCACACAGTTTGCACAGAATACAGGAACCCAGTTTAGCAGGTGATCTTCCAAAAAAGTTTTCTGCTGCTTTCTTAATTCATCGGCATGTTCAGTATCTGTCGACGCTGCCTTGGTGGAAATTTCATCCAAATGCGCCATCAGTTCCAGTTGAATGGCAATATGATCAGCTGGTTCACGAACATCCTTTAAAACCCCTAATCCATGCTCTTCAAGAATTCTGCGGGTTTGCTGCTCAGCCTTCTGGAACAGGGTTCCTTTTTTGCTGGTATAAACGGATTCGTATGGCGGGACTGATTGCTGCCCACCCCCGCCAAGGAAAAGAAATCCGAAATTACCGGCAAGTTCCAGTGCGTGGTCAGCCGTACCGTTTTTTTGCCCTATCTGTTCTTCCAGTGCTTTTACAACCGACGTAAGTGCCGGAATGGTCGATAGCTCTTTTAAAAAAAGCTCTCCAGCCCCCTGCTGGTACTCATCAAGTGTTTCAGGGTCAATCTCCCTGGCAAACAAAGTGGACAACCAGCGATAGATTGAAACCCTGGTATCGCTATGGGCCAAATCCATGGAAAATATGTTTTCTGTCATGTTTCTCCCTTTAATAAAATGCAGTAATCAAGTGTGCTCATCAGTGATGTCCGCCGCCTGTATCCTTGGCATGGAATTGTAAATATTTTAAAAGGAATCGATATTCTCCCTTGTCTAAATTAGTATTCCGCGACATGGTTTTAAGGGTGCCCATCCATTGATTGGCAAGAAAATGATTTGCAGGAGTAGCTGAATGGCAGGCACTGCAACAGGCGCTGTGCATTTCAGCCCCATACTCCCATAGTTTTTCCCGGTCGAAAATCAAATCGTTTTTGGTCACCCAGCAGATAAAAGTGACTTCATGCCAGGTCAAATCCGTATCAGTGTCAAGCATGGTCCTGTCAATTTTAACTTCAGACAGTGCCATCTTGCCAAGGGCAGTGGAGAAAATCCGCTTGCCTTGTTGGGCATAAATCAGGGGAGCTACTCCGTCCTGCTGCCAGCCGTCAATCCGAACCTGAAGTTTGTCTCCTTTTTCCTGCAGGATTGTAAGCCTGGTGACCGGCAAAATTTTCCCGGCTTTTTTTTTGCCGTTTGATTTTAGGAAAAGGGGCTTGACCGAAAGGGTGTACACCACCTGCCCCTTTTTTTTCTTTTCTTTAAGGGAGAGGGCTACAAGCTCTTCGTATTTGGCTTTATATCCGGTAGACATGTCCGGCATCTCATGGGCAATGCCCTTGTGGCAGTTGATACATGTCTGGCCTTCTTCAAGGCCTTTTTTCATGCGTTTGGCACCATCTGGTTTTTTAAACTTTTCAAAGTCAATGGCTTCTATAAGATGGCAGGACTTGCATTCACTGGAATTGTGTGCTTCCATATCAGCCCAGACTCTTTTTGCCAGGGCCAGACGTTTCTCCTCAAACTTTTCAGGCGTATCAATGGTTCCCTGAATTTTTGCCCAAAGCTCTTTGCTTGCCTTTATTTTTCGAATAAGTCCCGGCACGAACCCAGAAGGGACATGGCAGTCATTACAGCCAGCCCTTACGCCGGAGGGGTTGTTAAAGTGTGCCGATTTCCGGTACTCTTTATACACTGTATTTTTCAGCTCATGGCAGGAGATACAAAATTTGTTTTTTTTATCTTCGACATTTTTTTTATCAATGACTGTAACTTTATCGGTGTTTGCCATGGATAGAAACACAATGGCGACTATACCTGTTACGACCATGATAAAAAATCCATATCTGATAAACCGCCGGTTTAAAATCTGCCGCATGTTGGCACCTCTGATTTTTTTATTTTTAAAGTGTGTATCAAGTTCATCTTTTGTATCTACTTGTATTTATTTTCCAAACGGACATTTGGGGAATGTGCAGAGCCGGCAGTTCTGGCATAATCCACCTTCACCCATCTGCGCCATATCTTTGGTCGTGATCTCAAGTCCGGCCAGCAGTCTGGGTAACAGCAGGTCAAAACTTGTGATATTAAAGTAGAGTGCGCATGCAGGGACACCGATTACCTGAGCCGTACCAATTCTTCCAACAAGTGTCATGGTTCCGGGAAGCACGGGCGTTCCATACACCATATCTGTCAATCCGGCATCCATGAGACCGGGACGGGTGACATCATCAGGATCCACGGACATACCTGCCGTGGTTATAACAAGGTCGGCTCCTCCTGCTATCAGGTCGTTTACGCTTTCCGTGATAAGACGCTTGTCATCGGGCGCAATTATCTGGCCTAAGACCGTGCACGACAGTTTTTCAACCTTGCTCTTTACGATCGGAATAAATCGGTCTTTGATCAGTCCCTTGAAAATTTCAGTACCGGTCACAAGAATGCCAACCTTTGCCTGCCTCATTGGCAGCACCTGTAAAAGCGGAAAGCCTCCGGCTAATGATTCAACGGCCCGTTCGAACCGCTGTCTGGAAATAAATAACGGAATCGCCCGGGATCCGGCGATCGGTTTATCCTTCCCGACCACGGTATACCCGTGCCGGGACGCACACATCACATCCTTGTGAAGATTAAAACGTTCAAGCTTTGGGCGGTTGAGAACAAAAAGACCTTTTTTTTCGGCAGTGAATGTAATCTTGCCTTCCTCAGGTTTTTCATCATAGGTAACACCAAAACCCGCCATATTTTCTGCAAACGATAGAACTGCATCATTTTCATGAACCCAATCTTGGTTATCTTCCATTTCACCGACAATAAATATGGAGTTTTTCCCCATCTTCTGTAGCCGGCAGATGTCACCTGCCGATATTTCCTGCCCATACTCGATTTCGGGTCCCTTGAACACGCCGGGTTCAATTTTTGTCATATCATGGAGCGCCCTTTTTCCCACTGCATCTTCAACTGCAATCGTCTTGAGTTTCGGCTGCAAAAAATCGCCGGATAGGATGGTATCTGTTTCAGCATAAGGGGTTTCATTAGTGCATCCGCGACATATGCCGCCGTCCGATTGAGGGTATGCTTCTCCACATACGGAACAGGTTAAAATCTTACCCTGGGGTCTGGTTTTCAGAAACCGGGGCAGCATTTTGACCGGTTTCGTACTGTAAATACCGGTGCCTGCGCTGTGTATTTCAACAATCAACGCCTGCATATTATATGCAGCCTCGGGTGTGGTTTTGTACAACCATCCCTTGATTTGCTTGTATTGATCAAGTTTTTTCGGATCCAGGTAGGCTCTGATCCCCTTTCCATCTGACCGTCCATATAGTGAAAGAGCGTAGCGACCCAGATTAACCAGTTTCAATCCACCATTCCCGATGGTGCAGCCGGTTAAAATCTGAACTGCATCAGGAAGGCCTTTTGACGTTTCAACAATGACATGGAACAGGCGATCGGAAGAAAAGCCTGTTTTGGCCTTTTCCATCATGTATCTACCGATCACAATTCCGGGCGTAGTTGACCCATGAAAATCAAGGACGTGTTGTAAAGATGTTTTTGTATTCATTTGGTAATAATTCGTTTGTTTTTTTATGGCTGTTATGAAACCCTTTTAATGAACGTGTGTGCAAACGTCCATCCGCAGGATTGTCACAATGTTTTAACCTGAATAGATAAAAGAGCAATAAATATGCCACCCAAAACAGCGGCAACCCGATGATGCAGAATGATCCCGGGACACGCCGTCAGCCGGAAGTTGTAAGAAAAACGATCAGGTCTGTACAAAAAAGATGGTGCCTTGTTTGAAGCAGGTCAGATGTCCAACGTTGGCTTAATCATGTTACATATCGTAAAATGATATATAAAGCACTGAGATAAAAGAAAATTTAATTCTCAATAATTAAAAAGAAATCGGCTTCAGCGTCCGGAATACTCCCGGATTAAAGGATTTGTGGCAATGTTACAGATCGTAAAATGTGTAACATTGGAAAAGGCAGGGATTTGAATTTATTTATCTATGTTATGTTCCTTGAGCTTCCGGTAAAGGTTCTGCCGGCTCATTCCAAGCTCATCTGCCGCTTTGGTCTTATTCCAGCGAAATTTTTCCAGGGCATCAATTATCTCGCGTTTCTGGATTTCTTGCCGGCTGTTTTGAAAAAAATCGGCAACACGAGAAGGCAGGTGCTCAGGGTGAATGATACTCCCCGGACAGAAAATTACGGAATGCTCCATTACGTTCTTCAGTTCTCTGATATTACCGGCCCAGTTATGTCGGAAAAATATATCTTTGACCGCTTGGGAAATATTGAGGATATTTTTATTCATTTCTTTGTTAAAGTGGTTAAGAAAATGCTCCACCAGAAGAGGGATATCCTCTTTATGTTCCCTTAAAGGCGGTATGGTAATTTCCACCACTTGCAGCCGGTAATAGAGATCCTGCCGAAACCGGCCAGCCTCAACTTCTTTGAGCAGATCCAGATTTGTGGCGGCAACGATCCGGACATCCACCTTGATCGGAGTGCTGCTGCCAACCCGCTCAAATTCCTTTTCCTGGAGGACCCTTAATAGAGCAAGTTGCATTTTGGGGGTAATGTCCCCGATTTCATCCAGTAAAATGGTGCCGCCGTTGGCCACCTGAAACCTGCCGGTACGGTCCGTTATTGCCCCGGAAAACGATCCTTTGACATGTCCGAACAATTCACTTTCCAGCAAATTTTCCGCGATTGTACCGCAATTGACCTTTATCAATGGTTTTTCACTAAAAACACTCCGGTAATGCAGTGCTTCGCCAACCAGTTCTTTCCCGGTGCCGCTTTCTCCGGTCACAAGCACTGTAGTCCTCACATCCGCCAGATTATCGATTGAAGTATAAATATTCTGCATTTTTTCACTCTTCCCCACAATATTGTAAAATGCAGAACGTTCTTTTAAATTTTTTTCCAGTGCTACCAGGCGCGTTTCATCCCTGATCACCAGTACCGCGCCGGATAAGCTGCCTGCATTATTGATCAATGGGGTGGCTTTCAAGGAAACCATCTGCTCAAAGGAAGTGTTACGCCGGCACGTTTGCAGGCGAGTCCAGTTGGGGCTCTTTTGTTCTATCGTTTTTTTCAGCAGATTTATGCAATGTTCACAATGGGATTCGGTTCTTGATTCCAGAGAACGGCCCAGCGTAGTTTCCCTGGTCAAGCCGCAAAGTTTTTGTGCTGCCTGATTGATCTCAATAACGTTAAACTGTCTATCGATTGTAATGATTCCGTCCTGGACGCTTTTAAAAATAGCTTTAAGATTTGTCTGGAGTCTTTCCTTTTCCTCTACAACGGCCTTATGCTTTAACGCAGTTGCGGCAACCCGGATCAGATCCTTCTGCCGCACCGGTTTGGACAGGTAGTCAAATGCACCGAGACGAACCGCTTCTGCTGCAGTTTGTATAGTTGGAACGCCGGTGATCATTACCACCGGACAATTAAATTTTTTGCGATTGATTTCATTCAATAAGTCCATACCGCTTCCGTCTACCAGCATGATATCGGCAAACACCAGATCCGGTACCTGGTCGGCCAGAAGATCCATGGCGTCCCAATACCCTTCTGCAACAAAAACCTTATAGCCTTCGTCTTCAAGAAATCGTTTCAACGTGAAACAGATATTTCTCTCATCATCTACAACGAGAATTTTATATTTCATGCGATTCTCCATGACAAAGTCCGTGCCCCTTTTCCGGAAGAGACAATTCATCAATGTCTTTCCTGCTTAACGGTAGATCAATGACAACTTTTGTATAATCATTTTCACGGCTTTCAATTTTTAAAACTCCCTTATGATTCTTAATAATGTTGCTGCTGATGCTTAACCCGAGCCCTGTACCGACACCTGGAGGTTTTGTGGTAAAAAATGGATCGGTTGTCTTATGAAGCAAGGCGTTTGGGATTCCTGTCCCGTGATCTGTAAATATAGTTCTTAAATACAAACCAGCCTCAGTTTTGATGATATTGCTTTGTATTTGAATCACTTTTTCTTCATGCTTTCCACTGAATTTATTATTCAAGGCAAATTGTGAGTTGTTGATAATATTTAAAAAAACCTGTTGAATCTGCTGCGGATCGACCCTTACCAGGGGCAGGTCTTCTGCTATTTCATTAGACAGTTTTATCCCCTCATTGCGAAGTTGCATTCCAGTCAGGGCAAAGGTTTCTTCAAGAATTTCTTGAATGTTGACGGATATTTTTTTTTGCGGTGCCTTGCTGGAAAAAGAAAGAAGGCTGCTGACAATACTTGCAATGCGCTCGCCCTCCTGCTCAATTCTCAGGGCAATATCATACTCCTCACTCTTTTTAGGGCTGTCGTTCATGATGATTTGGGAAAGATTGATAATGCCTGTTGTCGGGTTATTGATTTCGTGGGCCACGCCTGCGGCCAGAATGCCTACGGAATGCATCTTCTCATTATGAATCATCATTTCTTCCAGTTTCACCCGTTCCGTTACGTCATCCATACGAATCACCGCACCATCCTGACCGGAAAAAGAAAGCGGGTAGATATTGATATCATAAAAAACAATCAATTTCTCCCTGTGAACCGGCACATTTTCCTTTTTAAAAAAATTTTTTTCTTTAATTGCTGAAAACATCTCAGTCAGGGGCATATCAAGCTTGCCAAACGTGCTGCTTATCGGACGTCCTAGGGCTTGTGTTCTGGAAAACCCGGTAAGAATTTCTGCACCGTGATTCCACTGGGTAACCCGTCCCTTTGAACAAACACCGGCTATAACACTGGGCATGGAATTAATAATCGCATCAATGTATTGTTTGGCATTGTTTAGCTTTTCTTCGGTTTCATCCCGCTGTGATATATATTGAATCAAATCATGCCTCATCCGATTAATTGCGTAAATAACACGTTCCAGTTCATCCTTTTCAGAAAAAGTGTCACGCTGGAGCCGAATCGGTTTTTCAAGATACCCTAATTTTTCAAGGCTCATGTACTGGGCGATGGCTGAAAGGTGGCGTGTGATAAAATGTTGGATAACAAGCAGAATGAACCCGGATACAAGAAATGTCTTTATGGTCTGGCTGATAAGAATCTGGAAAACCGACTCGCTTAAACGGCTGTAAATACTGGATAGGGAAGCGATTATCGTAAATTTTCCTAGGAGATGGGATTTCCCTTGGCTGTCTAAAAACTCCAACGGGTATTCCCGGGTTAAAACACCCTGCTCTTTCGCTTCCCCCATGAAAGCCACGATGTTATCCTTTTTATCCTTGATTTCCAGATATTGGATGTCGGGAAGCTCCTTTATCCCCCCCAGCAGGGTATGGATCTGTTTTATATCCAGATACCAGACGCCTAATGAAAGGCTCCGGCCATATCCTTCGTCTATTTGGGACACCCTCTGCTCAATAAATTTGAGGTCTTTTTTAAAATTCATATAGAGTTGCCAGGCTGTGGCGGTTAGTGTCACGCAGGAACTGAAAAATATAACGTAAAAAAGAACCCGGTAAGCCAGTGGATTTTCTTTTCGATACTTGAGTATTTCCAGTTTAATCGTCAATGGATTTTTCTCTTATTCGTTTTTCAGCCATGGTTTACTGCAACATTGTGCAATCCATGACTGCCAGAGCAGTTCATTTTTTTTTAACCAGATTGCAACCGCCTGTACCACTGTTTTTTTTTCAACATCCACCATAAATACCAATTCTGAAATGCCTTTGTTGCTGAAATTCATCTTTTTCAACGTTGTAAAAGCACAAGGCCACTTATCAGGCATGCCTGACCAGACCACTTTTTTTAGCCATCCGGTTTTTGGATTACCGCAATCATAGAGCAACTCAGGGTTCACCCCCCAGGTCGGGTCAGATTCACACTCAGGCTCATATGTCGGGAATTCTACAAACTTTCCGTCGAATTTTGCCTCAATCCAGTTAGGTGACCAGTTGAACAGAACAATAGGCAACTGATTGTTGATCGCTTCAAACAGTTTTTTATTCAAGGCTTCCCCGTTTTCCACCTCAACCACCTTGAAATCCATCTCAAGTGCTCTGATTCTCGCCCTGTCGGGTTTTTCCCAAGGGCCTGAAAGGTATTGGCCGTAAGGATATGTTTCCTTGGTTGCGAAAAGAGCGTAACACCGTTTTAACGCCTTCCAGTTCGGGAGACCAGGACACAGAGGTTCAACATATGACGGATACCACCAGTCTTCACGGGTTTTGGCATCATGTGTTCCGGCACCCACAACCCCGCCTGCCTGGACCATCCGGGAGAACAGTTTTGCATTTGTACCTTCCCATACTTCAACCTGCACATGAACCTCCCCCCTGTGAAGCGCTCCCCATTGCTCATAGGTGTCCTGCAGGACATATTCCACTAGGTATCCCTGTTTTTCAAAGAGTCTGCCCGCTATCTTTGATAAAATTGCCTGGCTGGTCCAGTTGTTGATGACAATTTTTATCGGATCATTGTTTTTGGGCCGGGCAGATGCGATACTTCCAGATGAATACCACAGTAGCATTACAAGTAGACTGTAGATGATCCAGGTTCCAATATTGGATTTCAAATTTTAGGTATCCTCATTGATTAATGGCTGTCCAACCGCTTACAACCTATATTAAATGGCCCTTCCTTTCAAGTTCTTTGACAATTCACCGGGACGCTCCAGGATAAAATCAGCAATAGCAACCAGATTTTTCTTTGAAAATCGAGGCCACCCAAAGGCCAAGGGAGTATCAGATACAACAGCTATGGTATTGACAACCGATTTAAACAATGGTTGCCTATCTATTGATTTTTCCAAAATTTCTATTTTATCAAACGGTCCGTTCAGCCACCCCTCAATCAAAACGACATCCATATCCTGATACAAAAGTTTTATAAATTCCAGGGGGTCATCATTTGTTTTTCTGTCAAGATAGACCGCCGTCATATTCCCGGTCACCATGGCGACCATTTCAGCCCCGGCTCTTCTATGCCGGTATGAATCTTTTCCTGGTCGGTCCAGCTCATGATTATGTGAACTGTGTTTGATGGTTCCTACCCTGATACCCCGTTGTTTGAATTCTTCTATGATCCCGGTGATCAAAGTTGTCTTGCCACTGTTCGGGTGGCCGATGATTTGAACGATTTGCATTATTTTTGTCCTGTACTTTCTGTTAAAATAACTTACTTGAATTGCATAATACATGCCAGGATACCGACTTAAGACCTGAAATTTTAGAGAAATTATAGCAATTTCAGTGCTATTAGATTTTTTGAAAATCCAAGGGTGCATAGTTACAATTGGTACGATGGGATATCAGAAAAAATTGTAAACAAAATTGTCACAGATAAAAAAGCCGGTTATGTGATTGCACTTAAAGGTAACCAAGGATATTTACATGATGATGTGGAATGATTTGCAAAATCTGTACTTGAAGTTTACTGATAGCAGCACCTGGTACGATACTTGCGTCCTTAAATTTTTAATACTGTAAATAATCCGTAACATTTTGATTAACCTTAGCACCACTAAGGAGAATTTTAATTGAAAACTTTTGAAACACTGCTGGCCGGGTCGGCAAAAGAACACGGGCACATGTGCCCCGGCCAGGTGATCGGGGTGAGAATGGCTCTGCTCGGCCTTGACCTGATAGACCTTGAGAATCCAAAAGAAACACGTGATATAAAAAAATTAATTGTCTATGTTGAAATCGACAGGTGCGCAACCGACGCCATCGCCTATGTAACAGGGGCTGCATTAGGTAGACGCTCTCTGAAATTCGTTGATGGCGGGATCATGGCAGCGACCTTTGTCAATCTTGAAACAGGGAAAGCATTCAGGATTGTTTCAAGGGAATCGGCAAGGTATCTTGCTGAAACATATGCTTCAGATGTTGCCGGAAAAAGGGATCAGCAGCTTCAAGCCTACAAAAAAATGCCGCTGCATGAACTCTTCCAGGTGAGCGAGGTCAAAGTCAGAATTCTACAAAATGATATGCCTGGTCCTACAAAATTCAAGGTATTGTGTGAAAAATGTGGTATAACGATTCGGGATAGAAAAGAGGTGCTTCAAGATGGTCTGACACTTTGCCGAGAATGTGCTGGCATAGCCTATTATTATGCACGAAGGGATCTTGAACTGATTGTATGATTCAATTGATACTGGCCCATTATGATTTTCTGCACCAAATGATAAATTAAAAAAAACTATGACCGCAAATAACGGTTGGATTTTATCAACCATTTGATTCTTTATCAATGAATTGCCCCGCCGCAAGCGGACGGGGTATCAACAAAGGATTCAACCAATTTTAACGTCGCAAGCAACGGGGTATTAGACCCAGCGCTTTGCAATAAATTATTATTCTCATATTCTTCACTGAGATTCTGAATTTTTTGCTCCAAAAACATTTCCAAACAAGGCAAATTTAACCCTATTCCAAAGCGAGCTTATTGTCTATTTATAAACCGTTTCGGCACTTTTTTTAGGGAGATTAATTGGAAAAGATATACCCAGTGAATATTTAAAGGCTTTGGTGCATTTTCATACCATAATCGCAAGTATTTATGATATTAGATAAAATGGGCTTAAATTCTAATTTGGCTAAATAATTTTATATAAACTTGAAGGAAGGATTCGCTATCAATAAAAAAAATGGAATCAACTAATCAAATAAACACGGCCAAGGCTTTTTTAAAAAAATTTACAAGCATGAAGACCATTCCCGCTGTTTCAACTCGACTGATAATAATGCTTGAAAATGAAGATAGTACTTTCCAAGATTTTGAAGAAGTCATTAAGATTGACCCAACATTGGTTTTAAGAGTTTTAAAGCTTGTTAACAGTTCATATTTTGCATTAAGAACTAAAATAAAAAAGGTTTCTGAAGCTATTGCATTTATCGGGATAGATAATTTAAGAAACTTAATTGTACTTGATGCACTTAAATTTCTATTTAAAAAAGATTCCTCTACAGAATATTTTTCAAGAAATCGATTATGGCTTCATTGTGCTAGTGTTAGCATTTGCTGCCAGATGATTGCGGAACGAATATTTGGGATAAAAGGAGAAGATGCTTCTCTGTGTGGAATTCTTCATGATATCGGGTTGATCGTCGAAGATCAGGTTGCGCCAGATCAGTTTAAGGAATTTTATCATTCGTTTATACCTGAAAAGCATTTAATTACCGATCATGAGACGTCAATATTTGGTACAAATCATCAGGTTGTTGGATATCTATTAACCAAAGATTGGGGTCTGTCTCAAGAGATTCAAGGGGGTATCAGGGCACATCATAAAAATCTTGAAAAGATTGAGCCTGAAAGTCTTTTAGGAATTTTACAGATGGCTGAATATTTGGTTTTCCGAATAGAAAAACTTGCATATCCTGAAACGAAAACCTGCCTATCATCCCCTTTGTTAGGGCATATGAAAAAAAATATCGGTGAATATAAGGCTATTTTAGATGATTTGCCGAATGAAATTAAGAAAGCAGAAGAAATATATTCACTGGAGAAAGAATAACATGATGGATTTATTCGATGATATTATGGATTCAACCGGAATTGAAGCTAAATATCCGCTTCTTCATCTTCTGGAAAAAAAATTACCACAGTGTATCATTGAAATCATATCCCAAAATGGTCAGCGAATTTGTTCAAACCCAAAATCATTTGTCAATGGAGTCTTTGAAAAAGTATTGTGGGAAAAAACAAAAAAGTCGGACAATTTGATTTATAGCGAAAATATAAAGAATTCTTTTATTTGTGCATGGTATTTTGAAAATATTCAATGCTTGGTGGTCGGTTCATTTTTAGAAATACCCGACCCCTTCTCCACAAAAAAAATAATATCAAATGTTGTAACGCTTTGTGTTGAAATATTTCATAAAGATCAATTATTAGCTGAAGAAAAAGAACGTCTCCTGATCCATAAAAAACAGCGCGATCGAAAAATAAAAGTCCTGGAAAAAAAATATGAAGATATTTTAATCAAAAATGAGGAACAGAGTGCTGAATACTCAAAGTTGTTGCGCTCTGAGATTCAACGACAGACTGCTGAGTTAAAGAAATCCAACAAATCGTTAAAACTTGCAAAAAAAAAAGCGGAAGCTGCAAACCTTTCCAAAGACCGATTTCTTGCCAACATGAGCCATGAAATCCGGACTCCTATGAATTCAATATTGGGATTTTTAGAATTAATTCTCGAAGACCCATCTATTAAAAATGATCATCGTCAGCAATTATCCATTGCTTTAAGTTCCGCACAGGGGCTTTTATCCATGATAAATGACATTCTTGATGTAAGCAAACTGCAAGTAGGGAAAATTGTTTTAGAAAAGAAACCATTCAAATTGCTTGAATTGATAAAAAAAACATTTGATACCATGAATATATCAGCCCAAAAAAAAGGTCTCACCCTTGAATATGATATTCATTCTTCTGTATCGAAAACATTTTTGGGAGATGCATTTCGGATTAAACAAATCATAATTAATCTTATTGGCAATGCAATCAAGTTCACCGAACAGGGTGGCGTATTTTTAAAAATACTACCGGGTGAACAGAAAAAAAAAATCCATTTCATGGTTAAAGATACTGGAGTGGGGATTCCACCTGATCGTCTAATTAAAATTTTTGATCCATTTGAACAGACAGATATGTCCACAACCAGAAAATATGGGGGTACAGGACTTGGAACAACAATTTCAAAGCAGTTTGTCGATTTAATGGGAGGGCAAATATGGGCGGAAAGTGAACAAGGAAAGGGAAGCATATTTCACTTTATCATTAATATTGAACCCACTGATGATAAATCTATTGAAGATATTGATGTATTAAATGAAACCAAAAAATCAGAACAGAGATTTGACCGTGTTTTTAAGATACTCCTTGCCGAAGATACAGATTCGAGTGCAATTTTAGTCAAAACACGTTTGGAACGTCAGGGGCACATTATTACGCGGGTTTGTAATGGCAGAGAGGCCGTTGATACTTTGAAAAAAGAGTTGTTTGATATCATTCTCATGGATGTACACATGCCTGAAATGGGTGGACTTGAGGCTACAGAAATCATTCGCTCTACAAAAAATGTTACAGCACAGCAAATTCCTATCATTGCACTGACCGCAAGTGTTATGGGAGATGAAATTAAACGATTTATAGCTGCCGGAATGAACTCTGTAGTAGCTAAGCCCATTGAATTTAAAAAATTGAATTCGATTATGAACAAATTGGTTCCGAAAAACCAAGGGCTTAAAAAATCAGAAAAAAATATACCGAACACTACTTGCGATAACTCGGAAACGCCAAAGATAAAGGGTGTTGACTACGAAGCAGGTATAGCAAGATGGCAGGATCAAGAAATTTACAAAACCTCCCTAATTGAGTTCGCCAATCAATATACAAATTTTTTTAACACATTATCTTTTTGGATCGATACCGACGAAATGGAACGAGCATACCTGGCAACTCATTCACTAAAAGGAGTGGCTGGAAATCTGTCGATAAATAAAGTAACTGATATCGCAGCAACTATTAATCTGGCACTCAAAAAAAAAGATCTAAAAACTGCAAGAGAACAATCTGTTTTCTTAGAAGCCGAACTGCGTTCTACCATTTTATCGATACTGGAACTGGAAACTATGCACAAGACAGACATCCATCTTAAAAAAAGAGATCCAGAAAGGATAAGTTTGTTAATAAAAAAAATAATGGACGTTTTTGATCAATTTACCCCTCATGATCTCAAACCACTTATGGAAGAACTGGAAACTTATATTCACATAGATCAGCTAAGGCCGATTATGAAAAATTCGGAAGACCTGGACTTTGATAGTGCAAAAAAACAATTAATGAAACTTGTCGAATCATTGAACTTGAAATAAGGAGGCAATCATGCTCTTAAATAAATATCGAATATTGGTTGTAGATGATGAAGCTAATAATAGAAAACTCCTTCTGCAGATTTTGCAGGATAATTATGCCGTAGCATTTGCAGTGAACGGAAAGCAAGCTATTGAAGTAGCACAAAAAATCAAACCTGATCTTATTTTGCTGGATATTATGATGCCGGGGATGGATGGGTATGAAGTTTGTAGAAAAATAAAATCCGACCCTGAAATCCATAAAACTCCAATTGTTTTCACCACGGCCATGAATGAAATTGAAGATGAAACCCGCGGCTTTGAGGCGGGTTGCGTGGATTACATCACAAAACCTATTTCAAAATCGCTTGTTTTGGCAAGAGTGGCTACACATCTTATGCTGTATAACCAACATAAAGAGTGTGAGGCAGAGGTAGTCCAGCGAACTGCCATGTTCCAGGAAAGTCAAAAATCTGCAATCTATATGCTGGGAGAGGCCGGTCATTACAACGACGATGATACCGGGTGTCATATTTGGCGGATAGGAGCCTATGCCAGTGCAATTGCCCGTGCATCAGGATGGACCTTTGATATGGCCTCGGAGCTTAAATTGTCCGCTGCGATGCACGATACCGGTAAAATAGGCATACCGGATTCTGTGCTCAAAAAACCGGGGAAATTAGATACAAAAGAGTGGGATATTATGAAAACTCATACGACCATCGGGTATGATATCTTATCAAAAAATGATACCGCTTTTTTCCATTTGTCTGCAGAAATTGCTTTAAGGCATCATGAAAAATGGAATGGTTCTGGATATCCCAACGGATTAAAAGGTGAAAATATTCCCGAATCAGCCCGTATAGTTGCCATATGTGATGTGTTTGATGCTCTGACCATGAAACGTTCGTATAAGCCGGCCTGGTCAGTTGAAGACTCTTTTGCAGAAATTGAAAAAACCATAGGCACCCATTTTGATCCTGAAATTGCTGAATGTTTTATGAGGATTAAGCCAGAAATTATTGAAATCAAAGAAAGCTGGGAAAAATGAATCCCGGGATGGCATCTGAAAGGGTTTTACCATCCCGGGATTAAAAATATTCATGACAACATTTTATCTGATTTGGAAAGGATCACATGTCTAATAAGCAATATCGAATACTCATTGTTGATGATGAAGCCAACAACAGAAAGCTTCTTCATCAGATCCTAAAAGACAATTATCAATTGTCTTTTTCAGTGGATGGAAAACAAGCGCTTGAAATTGCAAATAAGATTATCCCGGATTTAATTTTATTAGATATAATGATGCCAGAAATGGACGGATATGAAGTTTGTCAAAAACTTAAATCTCAACTAAAAACCAATAAAATCCCTGTTATTTTCACAACGGCCATGAATGAAATTGAAGATGAATTGCATGGTTTTGAAACAGGTTGTGTCGATTATATAATCAAACCATTCAGTCCACCAATCGTCATGGCAAGAGTTAAAACACATTTAAAATTAAAAGACGCTCTTGAGACAATGGCCTCACAGAATAAAAAACTTGAACGAGAGAAAAATAAAGTAACCCAAAACAATTTGGAGCTTGAGCATCGCGTCACTGAAAGAACTGCCCAGCTTGAATCAACAAATTTTAACCTGCAGAATACTCTTAAACAGGCCCGAGATCTTGCAAAAAAAGCAGAATCGGCAAATATCGCTAAAAGCCAATTCTTGGCTAACATGAGCCATGAAATCAGAACACCTATGAATGGCATTATTGCTGCAACCGATCTTGCCCTGGCCGAAGGTTTGAAGCCAGAAATTGAAAACTATATTCGTATTGCTCATGATTCAGGACAATCTCTATTGAAAATAATCAATGATATACTGGATTTTTCTAAAATTGAATCTGGATATTTGGAAATCGAAAATTTACCCTTTGCCCTCAAAGAAACAATTGACAGTATTATTGAAATGTTATTTGCTGAGTTCAAAGAAAAAGGGATTGATCTTTCTTTGAAAATTGATCCAAACCTGCCGGAAATATTAGTGGGGGATTCAATGAGACTGCGGCAGGTCATTACGAACCTTGTTAACAATGCACTAAAGTTTACAAATACTGGCGGGCTTATAACAATAGGTGTGAATCAAAAAAAAGTTGGTATTCATCATGGAAAAATCATGCTTGATTTTTATATAAAAGATACTGGGGTAGGAATAAAATCAAAACACTTGGATAATCTGTTCAACCCATTTACCCAAGCAGATCCCTCGTCCACTCGAAAATATGGTGGAACAGGACTTGGGTTGAGTATATCAAAAAAAATAGTTGAAAAAATGAATGGGGAAATCGATATAAAAAGTGAGTACGGGAAGGGGACAATTTTTCATTTTAACTGTCTTTTTGGATTGCCAACTAAAGAAATGAAAGAACAGCTAAATAGTCAGTCTGATCATTCAAAAAATGAAAAAAATATTAAGAAATACAAAGAAAACATCATTGGATCTCGGATTCTTGTTGCTGAAGACAATCCAGTTAATCAGCAGATAATTAAAACCATTCTCAAAAAAGCGAATTTAATTGTGGAAGTCGCAAATAATGGCAAGGAAGCAATCGGTCTTTTAAAGGATGAAAAATTTGATGCCATACTAATGGATATTCAAATGCCTGAAATGGATGGTCTTGAAGCAACTAAACGAATTAGAGAAATTCCTGATAATAAGAATCTTCCAATTATTGCTTTAACAGCAAATGCAATGGACGAAGATGAACAAATGTGCCGTTTAGCTGGAATGAACGGTTTTATTACCAAACCAATAGACGCGGAAAAATTATTTAAAATTTTATCAGAACTGATTTAATAATGAAAGTTGTAAGAAAAATGTTCATTCGGAAAATTTAGATTATCGTCTTTCCAAGGCACCAAAAAGGAGATTAATACATGGCTTATTCGATATTGATTGTGGATGATTCAAAGCCCATGCGATCCGCAGTTAAAAGGACGATTGCAAGATCTGGAGTCAGAAATCTCAATATTTTTGAGGCCCAAAACGGTAAGGAAGCGTTGGGGGTTATTGAAAACACCCGGATCGATTTGATTCTGACCGATTATAATATGCCGGTAATGGATGGACATGAATTTACGAAAAAATTGAAAGAAAGGCCTAAATTTAAAGATATAACCGTCATACTTATGACAGGTGAAGTGAATGAGGCCAAACTTGAGAAATTAAAAAATGCAGGCGTTACAGCCCATATCACGAAAGACATCATGCCAGAAAAATTTAAAGACCTATTGTCGTCATTAATATTTAACTATGCCGGTTAAATCTCTTCATGTTTCCCACACAGATATAGGTGAATGATACTTGCATGAACGTGGTTTCATTTTTTAGGGGGTAACAATTTTGATTTGCATTGGTATCTAAAAAATTTCAAGGTGTGGGCTTTCTCCAATTAACTTTACCGGGGAATTAAATCATTTAAAAATGCCTTGTCCCACACACATAGATGAATTTTATATTAAAGATTGAAAGTTTGATTTGCCCCAGATATGCATATTAATATATATTGAAATTATGAATGAAGGTCATTAATGAAATTTTCAAATAAACTTTCCTTAATTATTTTTATAACAGGCCTGATCGCTTTGATTCTATTGTCATTTGCGATATACAAATTCAACTATGACTCGGTGATGATATCACAGTCTAAGTTTACTGAATCTATTGCCATTGAAATTGCAGAAGATATTGATAATATACTTTTTGAAAAAATAAAAATAGCCCTTACACTGGCAAACTGCAACACCATCATACAAACTTTAGAGGAAAGTGCTGCTTCCTATGCCAATCTGCCGGATGAGAAAAGAGAAGAATCCATAAAACAATTAAATGAAAAATGGAAATCAACAAAAGACCCTGCTGACAATTTTATTCTTGAATTTACTGATAATAAAGCGGCACAATTTCTAAAAAAGCAGCAGACACTTCTCAAAGATGAATATGGGGAAATCTTCCTTACCGATAAAGTCGGTGCTTTGGTCGCATCAACTTCAAAGCTGTCAACTTTTGCACACGGGCATAAATACTGGTGGCTGGGATCTTATAATAATGGAAAAGGGGCTGTGTTCTTTGATGACCGAGGATATGATGACAGTGTTGGCGGATATGTTTTAGGTCTTGTTGTACCTGTCAAGAAAGGTAACGAAATAATCGGTATACTAAAATGCAACCTCAATATCCTTGGCAATATAACCCAATTGATAACTGGTACAGGCAATAACTTAATCGGAAATTCCAAACTGACCCGTTCCGGCGGAAGGGTTGTATTTGAAGACGGTTTTGAACCATTGAGTACACAGATTCATCGCAATATATTTGAGCAATTAAAAAATAATGATCAAGGAACAATCATTATAGATGATTCTAAAGACAAGTATCTTGTCGGGTTCTCACAGATAAAACTGACAAAAGGTGAACGTGGATATGATTTTGGAGGGACATTTGAATCCATTGATCATAAAAAGGGCAACAATGGAGAGTCATGGTATGTTCTTTGTTATCGTCAGATGAGCGTAATTCAGGCACCGTTTATTGAATCAATAAAATTAATTATTTTTATAAGTTTTGTAATAATAATTATTTTGATGTTAGCTTCTTATCTGTTTGGAAAAAAAATTACTAAACCTCTTATGATGCTTCATGAGGCCACCAAGCAGATTGGAACAGGAAATTTTGAATATGAAATTCCCGAACAACAAAATGATGAATTTGGTGAATTGGCTCTCTCATTCAATATTATGTCAAGCCACCTTAAAGAAACCACCACCACAATAAATACACTTAATAATGAAATAGACCGCCGTGCGATAGTTGAAAAAGAATTGAATGATAGTGAGAGAAGGTATCGCTCTTTGATTGAAGACCAAATTGATCTTGTCTGCCGTATCACGCCTGATGGAAAGTTTGTCTTTGTTAATGATATGTATTGTCAATTTTTTAATAAATCAAAAAAGGAATTAATTGGTTCAAAATGGCGCTCGCTGCCCGTCGATGATGATATCGGAATTATAAAAGAAAAACTATCCCAATTGTCTTTCACAAACCGAATAGTCATTATTGAAAATCGAGTAATCTCCGGTAAAGGCAGCATCCATTGGATGCAGTTTATCAATCATGGTTTTTTCGATGCCCAGGAGAATCTACTGGAAATACAATCTTCAGGGCGTGACATCACAGAACGTAAACTTACAGAAGAAAAGTTGAAAATGGCAGAAGCAAATCTAAAAAAAACGTTTGATATTTCACCAAGTATTATTTGTAAAGCGAGCTTAGATACCGGCTGTTTCACTGAAGTAAGTCCGATAGTGACCAAGATATTAGGTTTCTCTGTTGCAGAGTTTACATCAAGACCGCTTATAAAATTTATTCATCCAGATGACAGGCAAAAGACAATTGATGAGATTTTAAAACAACAGCAAGGCAAAGACGTAACTTATTTTGAAAATCGTTACTTATGTAAAGATGGTTTTTATAAATGGATTGCCTGGCAAGCTACACCACCTGATAAAAAAGGGATGGTAACTGCCGTTGGTTCAGATATCACCGAGCGCAAGCAGGCAGAAGAAGAAAAATTTCAATTGGAGGCGCAATACCAGCAGGCTCAAAAAATGGAATCCATAGGCATACTTGCAGGAGGAATTGCTCATGAATTAAATACACCAATTCAATATATTGGTGATAATACTAATTTTTTAAAAGAAGCGTTTCAGGATATGAGTGAGTGCCTTCAAGTGTTTTTAGAATTTTTTGAATCAGGAAAGAAAAATAAAATTAATACCAGCATCCTTGAACAGGTTCAATCAGCTATAGAAACGGCAGATATAGAATATATTCAAGACGAAATTCCTTCGGCAATTGAGCAAACTCTGGAGGGTGTGAAACGAGTACAAAAAATAGTTAATGCAATGAAAAACTTTGCTCATCCCGGAAAAAATGTCCATGTCCAAACGAATTTAAATGAATGCATACAGGATACGGTTACTATTTCAAAAAGTGAATGGAAATATGTCGCAGAAATGGTTCTGGATCTTGATTCAAATTTGCCAATGGTAAATTGTGATCCTGGAGAATTGAATCAAGTTCTCTTGAATTTAATCGTCAATGCAAGTCATGCCATATCGGCTAATATAGGTAATGATGAATCAAATAAAGGTAAAATTAGAATCACGACTAAAGCATTAAAAAAGTGGGTTGAAATTATGGTCAGTGACACCGGAACAGGCATACCGGATGAGATTCAATCCAAAATTTTCAATCCTTTTTTTACAACCAAAGAAATCGGCAAGGGAACAGGGCAAGGTCTTGCAATAACCCACTCAATCGTAGTGGACAGGCATAAAGGGCAAATTGATGTTGCAGCATCAAAAAATGGAGGAGCAGTATTTATAATTAAGCTCCCTTTAAATGTTTAAAAACAAATCTTGATGGTGCAAATCTTAGAGAAAAAAATTAATATCAGAATATTATACGTAACAAAGCGACTATATTGTCTATAATCGCTTAGAATGAGGCTGTATTTTGGGGCGTTCACTGGAATTTTAAAGACTCAGTCCAGACAAATTGAAGGCACCCCCACATATTGTGTAAAGGGCTTTTTCAGTTTTGGATTCTTGGTTCAACTTTATAGCCTTGTAGCGGTGCTATAGACCATTCTTCAGCTGTAATTTTTAATATATTCATCCCATTTTGATATATTTTCAAAAAATCTTGATCTTTCTTTTCTTCCGGCTGAAAAATCTTTAATTTTGCAAATAGACCGGGCCTGAAAGATACTGACATATCTACAGTGCCATAATAACAACCCACATATCAAGGGGGCATAAAATGTAAAACCTACATGTTTAAAATCAATTGGATGGTAAAATAATAACATCCTCAGGGGAATTTTCTTGGGGATTGTTTTTTTATGTGAAAGTTTTACCCGCTTTTTATGAAATCTCCAATTATGTTTCATGGAATTTTGATTGATTTTATTATCCCCCTTTTTGTATAGTGGAATTTATGACTGATTAACAATGAATTTAAAAATACCAGATATTGTGGTTTAAATAAAAGGAACACCGATGGTCCAAGATAAGAATACACCGGAACTGCCTGCTCATATTTCCACGCGGATGTCTGGTATATTTTCGACTTTTCACCTTCCTGGATTTATGGGCCGATGGGGCGCCTGGATTGTTCTGATGGCTTCTTTGCTGATCACTTTCAACGCATGGTATTTCGTTAGGGGAGAAGCTACCAAAAGAGTTCAAGCACGTTTTGATTTTCGGGTCAAGACAATAGAAAAAAGAATTTACGAGCGCCTCCAGGCCTATGAATTTCTCCTCCGAGGGGGGAGCGGTCTTTTTGAGGCTTCCGATGAAGTCACTCGGGAGGAGTGGCGGGCCTATGTAACGAAGTTGCAGATTAATAAATATTATCCGGGAATTCAAGGGGTCGGTTTTTCCAAACAAATTCTTCCTTCTGAAAAGGAAGCCCACCTTCGTCAGATTCGCGGCGAGGGCTTTCCCCAATATACTATCAAACCTGAAGGGGACCGGCCGGAATACACCTCAATTATCTTCCTGGAGCCCTTTGATTGGCGGAATCAGCGGGCTTTTGGCTATGACATGTTTTCCGAACCCACCCGTAAAGAAGCCATGATCAGAGCTCGTGACACCGGAATAGCAGCCTTGAGCGCCAAGGTCACTCTGGTCCAGGAAACAATCAAGGACATACAAGCGGGCTTTCTCATTTACCTGGCGGTTTACCGCAAAGGAGAACCGCTGGAAACTCCAGAACAGAGGTATGAGGCGTTAATAGGATATGTTTACAGCCCTTTTCGTATGAATGAATTCATGAAGGGTGTTCTGGACGAAAATGAGGGATATGTTTACCTTCAGATTTTTGATGGCGAGAAGCCGCTTAAAGAAACCCAGCTATATAAAAGCGATATCACAGAAGGACTTCACAACCACAATGAAGGTCATCATTTTGCCACTGTCCAATCCATCCTGAAATATGCCGGCCATCATTGGTTATTATCTTTTGTTTCCTCTAAATATTTCGAGGAAAACATCGAGACCAGCTCCATGAACTTCATCTTATTGCTTGGCATCACCATCAGCCTGCTGTTATTTGGTATGGTATTCTCTTTAACCAAGTCCCGAAGCCAAGCCATCGCTCTGGCTAATACGACATTGGACCTGGAAAAGGCTAATATAGAATTAAGGAAGGAAATGACCGAGCACAAAAAGTCGGGAGAGGCGCTGAGGGAGAGTGAACACAAACTTTCAACCCACCTTCAAAACACATCGGTTGGAGCAATTTCCTGGGATATGGATTATAAAATTGTTGAGTGGAACCCGGCAGCCGAAACTATATTTGGTTATACTAAAGAGGAAGCACTGGGCAAACATTCTGTCGGACTTCTTTTACCTGAAGGCTTGAGAGGATTTGTTGAGGGTATTTTCCAGGATCTGTTATCTGGAAAAGGAGGCTCTCGCAACATAAACGAGAATATAACCAAAGACGGCAGGCAAATCATATGTGATTGGTACAATACAGTCCTGAAAGATGCCGATGGCAAAGTAATCGGTATGACGGCATTGGTAAATGATATCACCGAACGTATGCAGACTGAGGAAGCACTACAAAAAAGTGAAAAACAATACAGAACCCTGTTTGAAAAAATAAATGACGCCATCTTTATTGTGGAAAAAGATACTGGCCGATATCTGGATGCTAATAAAGCTGCAGCAGAACTCACCGGACGGACACTGGAAGAACTCAAGCAGCTAACCGTCCATGATATTACACCTGAAGGCGCTGATCAAAGGCTCCTAACCATTGCAGAAACCGATGGAATCAAGGAACTGGGAGCAGTGACCTATAGCAGACCTGATAATACAGACAGGATTGCCATGCTTAGCACAGTCCCATTGGGTGATAACGCCGTAATTGGCATTGCAAGGGACATCACCCCTGATCTGGAAATTGAAAGACAACTACGTCAGTCCCAGAAAATGGAATCCATCGGTACACTTGCAGGCGGTATCGCCCATGACTTTAATAATATTCTTTTCCCCATTGTGGGTCACTCTGAGATGCTATTAGAAGATGTGTCTGAAGACAGTCCTATGAAAGACAGCCTCAATGAAATTTATACCAGCGCATTGAGAGCCAAAGACCTGGTAAAACAGATCCTTACATTTTCCCGTCAGGAAAAAAGTCAATTAATATTAATGAAGATGCAGCCTGTTATAAAGGAAGCATTGAAACTTATAAGATCTTCAATCCCAACAACAATCGAAATTAAACAAAACATCCAATCTGACTGTGGTGTAATCAAAGGTGACCCCACCCAGATTCATCAGATTGTGATGAACCTTACAACCAATGCCTATCATGCCATGGAAAAAACAGGTGGAGAACTAAAGGTTGGCCTCAAAGAAATCAAATTAAGCGAGTATGAGGTTATAGATCCTGATATGACACCAGGTTCTTATGCTTGCTTAACAATATCTGATACAGGTAAAGGAATGGATAATGAATTAAAACAGAAAATCTTTGATCCATTTTTCACCACCAAGGAAAAAGGCAAAGGCACGGGAATGGGGCTTTCCGTGGTGCATGGCATCGTTAATGCTATGGGGGGTGCTATCCAAGTATATAGTGAGCCTGGAAAAGGAACACAATTTCATGTGTATCTGCCCGTGGAAAAGAGTCTTTCTGAAGAACAGGTAACCAATTCAAAAGCAGAAATCCAGGGCGGCACTGAACAGATCCTCCTTGTGGATGATGAAGAAGCGATCCTTACAATGGAAAAACAAATGCTTGAGCGTTTGGGGTATCAGGTTACTTCACGTACCAGCAGCCTTGAAGCGCTTGATGCTTTCCGTGCAAATCCTGATAAATTTGATTTGGTCATAACTGATATGACAATGCCAAATATGCCTGGAGACAAATTGTCAGCTGAACTGACTAAAATACGCCCTGATATTCCTATATTGCTTTGCACAGGGTTCAGTGAAACCATGTCAGAAGAAAAAGCAACATCTCTTGGAATTATGGGCTTTCTATTGAAGCCGATTATAATGAAGGATCTTGCTCAAAAGATACGTGCTGTGCTGGATGAAAATCAAAATTAAAGTTGTAGAATGGCTATACTCCTTAACCATTAATGCTTATTAAAATTTCAGAATAGTAGGAGCATTCTTCTGATTTTTTAATTTAAACGGGATACAATATCTTGTGGTGGAAAAGAATAATATTCTGACACCTGGCGTTAAATTATATGAGCTAAGAAAGGCACTGTAAGCCATTATTGCGTATCCCTGTATATAGAGTTCATCTCCCGTTTCCCGCTCCATTTCTTTTTTTTTTGAATCAAATTTAATCAAAAATCCAGCTTTTGCCCCAACTTTTTTTCCATTGCCAGTTGATAAACGGCAGATGCAACTGTCAAATCAAACAACGCCATACCCACTGATTTAAAAAAAATAGTTCTGTTTTCAAAAATTTCATTTTTCCCCAATAATCCTGCAAATTCTTTTATCTCACCTTTTTGGATGACATTATCTTTTAATGGATTAGCTATATCACCTGATTCTTTAGCGGCAAACATTGTGTCCACAAAAATATCATCTGCACTTTCAATAACAATATGGGGGAACTCCTGCATATCAGGTCGAAATGAACCGATTGAAATAAATGTTTTCCCAAGAATATTATCAGGGCTTGATTCAAACAAAGGAGTTTTACTTGTTGTTGCAGCAATAATCACCTTGGAATTTGAAACTAATTGGCCTGGAGTTTTGGCTGCCACATATTCAAGGTCGGCAAATTCTTTTTTCAGGGTATTGATCATCCCCATTGCAGCTTTGTTACTCAAATCATAGATATAAAGGGTTTTAATATTCCGGTTAAACAATAGATACCGGGCCTGGGAAAGTCCCTGCACTCCGGCACCCATAATGCCTGCGGTCTGGATGGAGTCAGCAGTCAGAAGCTTGACTCCCAACCCTCCTACTGCACCTGTTCTCTGGGCTGTGATTGCCGCGCCATCCATGATGGCCAAAGGTTGCCCTGAAACATTATCAGAAAGAACCATAACCCCATTCACTGCGGGCTGACCATGTTGCCGGGCTTCGGGAAAAACCGAAACCAATTTTGTGGCAAAAAATTTTTCTGAAAAACACGGCATTAATAATAAGGTGTTATCATGATCAACCACATGCATTCTGTCCGGCATATTATATTTTTGACTCAATACCAGTTGATAAGCCTTTTTGACGGCTTTTTGAATCACACCCTGATCTATTTTCCCAATTGCAGTTTGATTTAAAAATAACATGATAACCTCTAATTTTAATAAGTTTTTTTATAACCCCATATCACAGACCCGGTAAATTCTGCAATTAAAACCCAAAAAATCATCTTTCACTTTATCTTCCAGATATGATAAAAAGCAGGCTTTATAGATAATACCAAACAAAAAGGGGATGTGTGTGTCTAAAAACGAAGCAGTCTTATGTATTAAAAGGGATCATTTGCCAGCATCATGGGTATGTAAAGAATCGATTATACCACTGGAGATGGATGAATTTATTGAAAAATCCTGTGCCGGGAAATTTGAATTTATCAACCGTAGGGATGCAGAAAAAGATGTTTCATACAAGCAGATCATTCCCTATATCGTTCTACAAACCCGGGACCTTGAAAAAACAGCTATATATAACCGGCAGGGAAGCGAACAAAGGCTTCACGATCTATGGTCCATAGGAATAGGAGGTCATATCAACCCCATTGACATGGGAACTAAGACCAATTCTTTTTTGCAAATCCTTACCACGGGCATGGAACGAGAACTTAATGAAGAACTTGATCAAAGACCCAAAGAAGACCTTCCTCTTTTTATCGGAGTAATAAGCGAGGATATAACAGATGTCGGCAAAGTTCACCTGGGTGCTGTTTTCAGAATTTTGACAAATGATCCGGAAAAATATCTGCCCGGGGATGAACTATTTCAATTTACCTGGGAAAAAACAAAGAACCTTGAACAATTAAATTTGGAATTATGGTCAAAACTGGCATTAAAACTTCTGTCTCATTGATAGTAGTCAACGACCACACGCAAAACGGATGGATTGGCTTTTCGACCATAGTTTGCAGGATAAAAATTCTTCTGGGTATACGTATTCAGTCTTTGATGCAACAAAGGAGATGGACCAAAAAACAAGGAATTTCGTTCAAGTTATAAACTTTGCGATCCTTAGTAATCAGGGTTGTAAAAATTTAAGATTTTTCCTGAAACGACTGAACCTGGTAGACCAAAACATTAAGATCTCCGGATCTCCATTCTTCTCCTGATAACCCGGCTTTATAACAAAGCTGGGTTAAAAATGTTTCAGGATCATTGAGTTGCCCCCATACCTGGGGCAAAAAGGTCGCACTTTTATATTGCTTTTTAATAATCACACCATCAATATGAGGCCGAAGCTTTGCCGTTAAATCTTTTGAATCTTTGTAATCCAGATTTTTCGGAGGGGTTAAGATACTGATCTCAATGATAGTATCCTTTAATTCTTCAAAGGAAAGGGGATTGAACCTTGAGTCATTAAATGCTGCATTCCCAGCATTATCCATAACTCCCTGCAAGATTGTTTTGATGGGATCAATATTACCAATGCATCCTCTTAAATCCCCTTTTTTGTGTAAAGTGACAAAAGTGCCACGATATTTTTCAAAAACCAGGCTTGAAACTTCAGTCTCCAAAGATCCCGGGATTTTATTTTCTTTTTCAAATCTATCCAGGATATTTTTCCTGGCAAGTTTTAAAAGCCACGAGCCTTCTTGTTCAGATAATTGTTCTGCCATTTATTTTTCCCCATAGCCTCTCATAAATTGAACAGATTTACCTTTTATTTTGTTTAAAATAAAGATCCACAAGATCCTGTGCAAGTCCAACATAATTTTCAGGAGTTAATAGTTTCATTCGTTCTTTAAAATCCAAAGGTACTTTTTCAAGACTTTCAACAAATTTTACCAGATCTTTTTTAGTAATTTTCTGGCCCCTGGTAAGTTCTTTAAGCCTTTCATATGGATTATCTTCTCCAAACACCCTCATGGCTGTCTGGAAGGGTTCTGCAAGAAGTTCCTGGTTATTATCAAGATCTTTTTGTATCACATTATTATTCAAATCCACCTTGGATAACCCTTTCAGGCTATTTTTAATGCCAATGGCAAAATAGCCAAAAACAGATCCCAGACTTCGTAAAACAGTGCTGTCGCTCAGGTCTCTTTGAAACCTTGATTTTTGTAATTTAACACATAAATGCTCCATCATTGATATGGCAATACCCATGTTTCCTTCACTGTTTTCAAAATCAATTGGATTTACCTTATGGGGCATGGTGGATGAACCCGTCTCTCCTTTTTTAACGCGTTGCGTAAAATATCCCAGACTGATATACCCCCACATATCCCGGTCAAAATCAATAATCGTTGCCGCTGCCCTGATCATGGCATGCAGAATAAAAGCAATGGAATGATTCGGATTTACCTGGGTGGTAAAAAGGATAGGTTCCAGCTTTAAATAATTAGAAACAAATCTTTGTGAAGCTTGAATCCAGTTAATTTCCGGATATACAAAATGATGGGCATTATAATTTCCAGTGGCCCCATTTATTTTCGCCTGGACTTTGGCTTGATCAATAATATTAGTTTCCTGTAAAATCCGCCAGGCAAAATTTACAAATTCTTTACCCGCAGTTGTTGGTGATGCCGGCTGACCATGGGTTCTGGACATCATTGGAATAGACTTATATTGTTTTGCCTTTTGTTCAAGGTCAAGGATGAGCTGTCTCAATAATTTTACAATAATTTCTTTGCCTTTTTTCAACATCAGGGCGTATGAGGTGTTATTGATATCATCTGAGGTACAGGCAAAGTGAACCCATTCTTTAATATGGGAAAGCCCGGATAGCTCAAGTTTATTTTTTATAAAATATTCAACTGCTTTTACATCATGGTTCGTCTGTTTTTCGATTTCTTTAACCCTGAGGGCATCTTCCCGGTCAAATGTTTGTGCTATATTGTCCAAAGCTTTAGTGTTCAAATTTTCAAAAGAATCCAGTTTCAAATCCATCAGTATGAATTTAAGCCATTCAATTTCAACAAACACCCTGTATTTAATCAAGCCATACTCAGAAAATACCTCAGTAAATTCTTTTGTTAACCGGGCATATCTTCCATCCAGAGCCGTCAGTGAATCTATCATAAGTTTTTTACTCCATAAATAAAGCTAAACAGTTAAAATCATTTGACTTTTAGAATTAATTTATTTAAGTTTTCCAATAGTATTAAATAGTACTTAAAATAGCAGACAATAAAAAAATTAACAATCCAAAAACAAAGCAATTTTTAATGGAAGGTTTAGATAAAATTTAATTAAACATCCTAGGCCAAGTTACTTGGCAAATACATAAACAATAAAGTATTTTACAGGACAATTTTAATAAATAATTTAACTGAATAGCCAAATTTTAGTTGCAGGAGTAGAATTTATGGCATTAACCAAGACAATTATTGCTGAAAAAATACAGAATAAACTTAATTTATCCAGAACAACCACCTATGAAATCATGGAAGAATTCCTTGAAATCATGAAGGAAACCATTGAAAATGGTGAAGATATAATGATCAGCGGCTTTGGGAAATTTTGTGTGAATGAAAAAAAAGCCAGAAAAGGCAGAAATCCTGCAACGGATGAAGAAATGACATTGCCGGCAAGAAGAGTTGTAACATTTAAATGCTCTGGAAAATTAAGGGAACTGATAAATTCTTAAGGCTGATTTCCTTTAAAAATGCACTTTTCGGAACAAGTTATCACCATCATAATTCTTGCTACACTGACAGGCAACTACCTTATTGGTATGATAGCAGATTTTTTAAATCTTAAAAATCTTAACCAGCCTCTCCCAATAGAATTCAAAGATCATTATAATCAAAAAAAATATAATGACTCTCAGAATTATCTGAAGGCAAATACAAAATTCGGATTTATCACATCAAGTGTTGATCTTGTGATCATCCTTGTGTTCTGGTTTTCCGGCGGCTTCCAGATAATTGATTCCTTTGTCAGATCCTCTAATTCAGGTTCCATTGTTTCAGGACTTTTTTTTGCAGGTATTCTTTTATTGTTAAAACTTTTGATATCCCTGCCTTTTACCCTGTATTCCACTTTTGTGATTGAAGAAAAATTTGGATTCAATAAAACCACCCCCAAGCTTTTTTTTATCGATCTTATTAAATCTATTATTCTTTCTATTACCCTGGGAGGAATACTTTTATCATTAATTCTATGGTTCCTGGAATTTGGCGGCCAATTTGCATGGGTAATGTGCTGGGCGGCAAGTACTATTTTCCTTTTAATTGTTCAATATATTGTTCCAACCTGGATTATGCCCTTGTTTAATAAATTCACACCCCTGGAAAACGGTCCTTTAAAAGAAGCCATTATCAAATATGCCAAATCAATTGATTTTTCACTTTCCAATATTTTTGTTATGGACGGATCAAAAAGAAGCAGTAAATCCAATGCATTTTTTGCAGGCTTTGGAAAAAACAAACGAATTGTTTTATTTGATACTCTGATCAAAAAACATTCAATTGAAGAACTGATATCTGTCCTTGCCCATGAAATGGGTCATTTTAAAAAAAAACATATTATTAAAAGAATGGTTTTAAGTATTTTCCAAATGGGATTTGTTTTTTATCTTATTTCCATATTTATTTCACATGAAGGGTTATTTCACGCATTTTTTATGAAGGAGGTATCCATTTATGCCGGTTTGATTTTTTTTGGCATGTTATATTCTCCCATAGATCTGTTTATATCCATTCTTTTTCAAGTATCATCAAGAAAAGATGAATACGAAGCTGATCTGTTTGCTGCAAAAACCATTAAAGATAAACAACCGTTTATTAATGCCTTGAAAAAACTATCAGCCCATAATCTTTCAAATTTAACCCCACACCCTTTTTACGTGTTTTTAAATTATTCCCATCCACCGGTTCTTTTAAGAATCAATTCCTTAAAATCCCTATGATCCATCATCTATAAACCTATGTATGGCATCCCAGAGCCTGTGTTTAATTTGGGGCTCCTCAAATAAAAGCTCATGAAATGCTCCTTTAATAGAAACAAAGGTGCAATGGGGTAATTTTTGGCTCAATTTTTCCTGGGCTTTAGTGGATACAATTGAATCTTTGCCTGCATTGATCATCAATATAGGAGTTGTAATCTTGTCAATCAGGGTATCTTGTTTTAAAATTTTAATGGATTCAAAGGCTGCATTCAGCCAGCCCCATGTGATGCCTCCAATTGCAAGTTCAGGATTTTTTGCAATCTCATCATGTAAAATCCAATACGCTTTTGGGTCATGGCATAAATTATTGCCTTTGAATCCGGCCTTTTTAAAAGAATAATCTTTTGAGCCAAAGGTATATTTTTTGGCAAAGGATGTTTTAGACAATTTCTTTGATAATATTTTTAATACAGGCTTTATAATTGCCGGCAGAGTAATATCAATCATGGGTGAAACAAGGACTGCTTTTTTAATTTTTAAAGGTTGCCTTTCCATGAACCGAAGAGCAATATGCCCTCCCATGGAATGGGCCAGTATATAAACGGGCAATTTTTGAGAATTTATTAGTTTTGAAAAGAGTTCCTCAAGATCATCCACATAATCATCAAATCTATTAATATGGCCTTTATGTCTGTTCTCAAGCTCCCGTGAAGACAATCCCTGGCCTCGCCAGTCAGGGCTTACAACCGTCAGTCCTTTTTTTTGCAGTCGTTTTGCAATCCCTTTATATTTTTCAATGAATTCAGCTCTCCCGTGCAATAGAAAAACAAAGCCTTTTACATGCTTTTGAGAACTCTGAGCTATCCCATATCTCAGGGTTAAATTTTTTTTTATTGTAAAATAATGATAGGCAAATATATCTTGATTTGAGAGATGGTTGTTATCTGTCATGGAATTATTTACCCTAATGTCAGGGTTTAATCTTAGATGGAGTTTTATCTATTCATTTACAATGAATTTCATTAATAAAAAAATTTAGTTGCTTTGAATCCAATACTATGAAATTTTATTTTTTTTAACAAGTGGAAAAACTGATCCAATGAAAAAGCTGATTGTTACAGCAGACATACATGGCAGCCATAGTTCATGGCTAACCATTAAAAACCTTTTAGGCCCTTTAGATGAACTTGCCATTGCCGGTGATCTTTTTGATACAAAATATGGTAATTTCACCAATTTTGATTTTCAGCCGGAATCCATAAAGAAAGATTTAAGTCATTTTAATCAAGTATTTTATTATGTCTATGGAAATTGTGATTCTCCTGCTTTTTTCCCGGGGTTTGACACACAAATTAAGTTTAAAGCTTTCAATAAATCAGTCATTCTATCCCATGGCCATCGTTCTTTGTCATATTCTGCAGATATGGACATCATCATTCAGGGCCATACTCACCTTTGTTCACTTGAAAAAAAAGGCGGGCAAATCTTTATGAATCCGGGTTCCATAACCTTCCCCCGGAATGGAATCCATGCCTATGGTGTAATCGAAAACAACTCTGCAAGTCTTATTGAGCTTAAAACAGGAAATAAATTAATTGTTCTGGACTTATAAACTGCCTGCAAAAACAACGGAGAAATGATATCATGAAAATAATCTTTCTCAAAAAGGGGATGCAATGAAAAACAGAGAAAACCCATTTGCTCGTATTGGAGAAAATCCTGATTTTGATGCCTGGTTTACTGCTTTTTTCCTTAAAAACAGTTTAGATCCTTTTGCCTATCCTGCCAAGGTAGCTTCAAAGGAACAAATAGAATTTATGGTCTTTCCTGAGAATGGAGAACGGTATTTTCCATGTTCCGACAAAATGTTTGACGCTATCATGTCCCGAAAATATCCTCCCTTGTTAAAAAAAAGTTATCAAAAGGTGTTTGACGAAATCATGGACATGATTGATGAATTAATAGACTCAGAATATGACAGGCAATTTCTAAAAGCATTGATCAAGATAAAATATGATGATGACATTCAAACAGGTCTTCTCATACCTTCCAGGCTTGAAAAAAAATTGCACAAAATCTTTTTAAGCCGGACACATATTGAAAACCCGTATTCTGAGTTTAAAAATTATATTAATAAAAAAATTAAAAAAATTATTGACTCTGAAATCGTGGAAACAGCTTTAAATCAAATTGATGACTCATTAAAGACCTTTGAAAATCTTTCATTATTTGAATTAAGGGAAAAAATCAAAGAGATTGAATTTCAGCGGCGGTTGACATTGATCACACAAAATACCCAATGGATTCATGAAAATTCAAAACTCTCTTTATCCGGGATTAAAAAAATCTTTAAAACACCTGTCAGAGGGGATGGTTTATCTCCACTACTTTCGCTTATCAGAGCCAGGAAACAAAAAATTCTCTGGCTTGCCGATGAATCCTGTGACGTTGTTATTGATCTCACCATAGCCAAATTTCTTGCCGACCTCGGACATGCAGTTATTTTTGCTGTAAAGGAAGCACCTTTTTTCAAAAAAGTTTGCCTTGCAGATACCAGAACAGATCCTGTTCTGGTGAAGATACTTGAAACAGCCCACTTTATTCATGAAAAAACAATCAGCAAAAATAATCTTGTAAAACTTTTGAAACATGACAAGAGTATCTATGTGGTGTCTGATGGGACCAGAGAAACTTTAAATCTTTTGCTTGCATCCACCACTTTTTCCAGGATTTTTAAAGAAGTGGATTGTGTCATATCAAGGGGAAAGAGCCAAAAAAAACGATTAATTGACTCCCACTTCCGATTCACCCAGAACATCATCAATATCAGCCTTGATAAAAAAGAACTGCTGATCACTTATAAACCCAGGCACCCTGACTTTATCAAATTTCCCCACAAGAATCTGGAAGAAAAAGCCAATGAAATTATTGATCAGATGAAACTTGCTAAAAACAAAGGCATGACAATAATGTTTTACAGCGGTATCATAGGCTCCATACCTGGAAAAATTGATGTGGCAAAAAAAATCATGAGCACTTTTATAGATTATTTACATAAACAATCTTCCGACCTTTTTATTATCAACCCTTCATTTTATTATGAACCAGGGATGGATGCAGATGATCTAATGTATATGTGGGAAATTGTTCAAAGAAGCACATACATTGATATTTGGAGGTTCCAGACATCGGATGATATTGCTAAAAGCTTTTTGATTATGACCGAAAAGGTTCCACCGGAATGGATCGGCAAGGACTCAACTTATAGCACAGGTTGTACCATAGAAATGAGAATAGCCCTGGATGTTCAAAAAGAAAATCCGGAAATGCAGATCATAGGCCCCGCTCTTGACAGGTTCATGCGCAGGAACGAATATGGGGTTGGTTCCATGTATGACCAAAGGCTTGCAGATTAATAATCCTTTACCACTGCTCCCATCTACCTTGGAATCAAATTCGATGTACTTTTCGATAGCTCTTATCCAGAGAGATCTTTAATTTGCTGCTCAAATAAACCGCAATGTCCAGTGGAGGCCCGGTTGCTTTACTAAGCGGCGGATTTTGGATTCAAGTCCAGAAAACATCCCTTCAACAATTATTCTGCAACCTTTGGCCCCCTCATTCATGCACAACACATGGGCCCAGCAGGCAAACGAAAATTTGATAGTGGATTTGAACCATATGATTTCCTTTACTTTTATCGAAAAAATAGTTAATAGTTTGTCATGGTATTAACAAGGCTGATTTTGATTAAAGATCTATACAATATTTTTTTTTATTTGACAAAGCCCTTTTAAAAAAGGAGCGTGATTTGAAAACAATTAAGAAAAGTGGGCTTGCATTAATTGTAATCAGCCTGATACTCAGTGCATTGTGGTTTACCAACCAGTCGGTTATTCCAAAGGATGTATCCTGGGATGCCCGTGGATTTCCTGTAGAAAGATCTCCTGCGGGAATAAGAGGTCTGAATCAAGCTGGTGAAGTTTCAGGATCTTCCAAAGATAATGCCTACGGGCAGTTACATGGCTGGGCCATGATCTGGACGCTTATGGGGTGGATATTAATGGGTATGGCTGCATATTTTTTGCAACCGCTTTTTTCCAAAACCATTGGATTATTTGTCATGGCAGGCACAGCAGTTTGCGCTGCCATTCACCTGGGATGGGTGGACAGGACAAAGGCAAGCTTTAAAGCCTTTGAATGGATTAAAATGACTTTAGCCATGGCTGCTCTTGTTTTTGCCACCATTCTTGTGGGATCATGTGTCACCAAAGGACCTGGTGCCAATTTTAATCATTATCAAAATGAATTCATGGGACAGACAAATGTTATAAAAAAACCTGTAATCATAGATTTTTCTGCTGACTGGTGCAGCCCATGCCGGAAACTCGATGATATTACCTTTCATGATAAAAAGGTGGTTGAAATGGCAGAAAAAGATTTTGTCCTGATCAAAGTAGATCTGACCAGTAAAGGAGACCCTGTCTATGAAAAACTGCTTTATCTATATGATATTAAAGGGGTTCCAACTATTATTTTCCTAGATAAAAACCGCAAAGAAATAAAAGAATTGCGCCTGGTTGACTTTGAACCGCCTGCATTGTTTCTTGAACGTATGATTAAAGCAAAGCAGACAAATTAAAAAATAAATATTATCTATTTTTCAATTCCGACTCTGGCTTTAACCCCCTTTTGGAAATAATGTTTTACAGCCTTCATTTCCGTTACCAGGTCAGCTTTTTCAATAATAGCCTGAGCCGCCCATCTGCCTGTAACTACAATCTCCACATGAGGGGGTTTATTCTCAAAAAGATCCAGCAGGTCCTGTTCTGAAAATATATTGTATTTAACAGCAATATTTCCTTCATCAATAATAACAAGATCATATTCCCCTTTCTTAATAATTTGTGCCACCCTTTTGTAGCCCTCCATCCCGGCCTCAATATCTTCGGGAGACGGATTGCCTTTAACAAACCGCCCAAGTCCATAATGTTCGACCTTGATCTGGTCGCCCATTTTTTTTAATGCCTTTAATTCAGAATAGTCCCCGGATTTTAAAAACTGGCCGATAAAGACTTTTCTGCCAGCACCGACTGTCCTTAAAGCAAGTCCCAGAGCAGCTGTTGTTTTCCCTTTACCATTCCCCGTATATATTTGGATATGTCCTTTCATAAGCCCAATCTCTTTTTATTCAATCCTTTATATTTTTCCGGCGGGATACAAACCCCATAGTAGGAAGTCTTTGTTTCAATTATATACGTGTTTTATAAGCGGCAGGAAAACAACAAGCAAGAAAAAAATAAATAGATGATGATAAAAATATCTTTATAGGGCTTTCACTCGAACACGAACTCTTCTGCCATGACTGATTTTCTTGACATTTGTTCTTATTAAGCATTAGGGTAGGCTGTGATTTAAAAAAACAGATAAAAATACTCACCTTTAGTTCCATGGAAGAGTTAATAAAAACTTTTATGGGCTTATGGAATATTGAAGTTCGTAACCCATACCATATGAATTGATTTAAACAATGGAAATGCATGATAAAAATAAAAAAACCGATTTGATCTATTCCGAAATCAAGTACCGCCGTCTTTTTGAAAGTACCAAGGATATGATTTTTTTCATATCAAAGGAAGGGGAAATTATAGAGGTTAACCAGGCCATGGTTGATCTGCTTGCTTACTCAAAGAAAGAAGATTTATATTTATTGAACAATATCAAAGATATTTTTATTGACCCCATCCACTGGAAAGTATGTAAAAAACACATCAATCTTAAAGGATTTGTTCAGGATTTTGAAGTTGGTTTCAAAAAAAAAGATGGTACCAGGCTTCATGGAAGCCTGAGTGCCAATATCTTTTTGGATGATAATGGAGATATTGTTGGTTACGAAGGTATTGCCAAAGACATTACAGCCCGGATGGATTCGTTTAGAAGACTTTACAAGCGCCACCAGGAACTTGTTTTACTGAACACCGTGTCCCTTACCATGAACAGTTCCCAAAACCTGGATGAGGTTCTGAACACTGCTTTAAGTGAAGCCATGAAATTGTTGAATTTCAGTATCGGTGCAATTTTTCTTATCAACCATAACCCGTCTGAATTCAAACTTCAAACCTGGAAAGGAATGCCGGAAGGGGCAAATAAAGCCCTGATCAAACTTGTTTTTCATGATACACAACTCATGGAATTTTTCCTGGAAAAAAACAATTGCCTGACTCCCAAGTCTATCTTTCCATCTTTTAAAATTACGCTTGAAAGCCGGGATCAAAGCAGACCCATCATCCTTTCTTGTTTCCTGATTACGGAAAAAGGATATCCTTCAGGATTTATGGCCTTTCTTGTAACTGAAACAAATGACCTTTCCCTGGAAGATTTTAATCTCCTTGGTTCTTTAGGGAATTTTCTGGGCGGCTCCATCGCCAATATAAAATTGATACGCACCGATCAAAAACACAGGGAAGAGCTCAAACACCTCACTGCCAGACTTTTTCAATCCCAGGAAATTGAGTGTAAAAGAATCGCACGGGAGCTGCATGATGAGACAGGATCAGCACTGATCGGAATAAATTTTAACCTGGAAGCCATTGAAAAAATTCTACCCCCTGATGATCCTGTTGTGAATAATCTCTTTGGTAATATTAAAGAACAGATCAATCATACCTACCAGGAAATGAGACGTATTTCCCATTTGCTGCACCCGGCACTGCTTACAGACCTGGGACTTGAACCTGCCCTGGATGCCTATCTTACAAGGATAGCCGAACAAAGTTCGTTGAATATTGATTTCAAAATGGTTGGATTTACAGGGCGGATTAACCAGGATATTGAAACAGTGCTCTATAGGTTTTCCCAGGAAGCAGTTTCTAACACAATAAAATATGCTAAAGCCACTTTTTTCAAACTTTCCATCATCAAAGGCTATCCTTCAATTATTTTTATTGCAGAAGATGACGGCATTGGCTTTGATACCAAAAAAAGCAATCATGAACGCCCTTCACTAGGCCTGCTCTCCATGAGGGAAAGAACTGCCATACGCAACGGGAAATTTTTTCTAAGAAGCGAAAAAGGCAAGGGAACCCGCATCAGAATTGAAATTCCAATCAAAGATAATGGGTTGTCAAATATAATGGAACCTATGAATTTTCTGCAGGAGATCTATGAAAAAAAAACTGATTGAAATTGTTATTGCCGATGACCATACCATTGTCCGCCAGGGGTTGAGAAAACTTTTGGAAGAAGAAGACTACCTGAAAATAACGGGGGAAGCCATGAATGGCCGGGAAGCTGTCCGGATCGTTCGTAAATTAAAACCACAAATTGTTATTATGGATATTGCAATGCCTGTATTGAACGGCATTGAGGCTGCCCGACAGATCAAGCAATCCACTTTGAAAACCAAGGTGATCATTCTTTCAATGCATGATCATACCCGGTATATCAGAGAACTTTTAAGCATTGGTGTTTCCGGCTATCTCTTAAAAAATGCCGTGAGCAATGATATTATCAAAGCGATTAATGCAGCTGTCAAAGGAGAAACCTTTCTGAGCCCATCGATTTCCAACCGGGTGATTGAAGATTATGTGGGGATGAACCAGAAAACATTCCAGGATGAATTATATAACACTCTGACCAACAGGGAGAGAGAGGTTTTTCAAATGATGGTGGAGGGATTCACCACTAAAAAAATTTCAGAGATACTTTGCCTGAGCCCCAGCACAATCAAATCTCATCGGTCCAATATTATGGAAAAACTTCAAATGGAAAATATTTCAAAATTAATCCAATATGCCATTCACCTTGGCATCATTGATATTCAAATGTGAGAAAAAAATTTGTAACTATTCAGCTCTTACGCTTGAACCCACCCTGTCTGAACAATTACAAAAATTCAAGGTTTGTCCGGAAAACTGATTTTCCCCACGGGTTCCATTATTTTAAATTGTCCTTTTTGAATCCTTTTTTTAAGATCCTGTGCTGCTTTAAGTGCTGCCACACGGTCAGACTGCCTCAAAGTGATGGGCACTTTATGGTTTACACCTTCAAGTTTAACACTGCCAAGATGTGCAAAAAAAGTTTCTCCATTGCACCTTGAAACGCAAAGACCACAATTGAAACACCTGGACCGGTCGAATTGCAGACCTTTTTTTTGGTCCCATTTAACCGCCTTCACAGGACAGATATCCTCCACACAGCAAAAATCACAATGCAGACATATTGTCCGGTTAAATTCTACCATACGACTGGTTTTATTCCAGACATCCCCGTAAGTAATTTCAGTAATCGGTCTTCGATTCCGAACATCAACCACCTTCAGTGGAATCTGTGCATCGGTTTTCAAAATATGGGTTAACATTTCCTTGTCAAGCACAGGAATAGCCACGGCCCAGGTCATTATAACATCAGGTCCATGCCCGGTTGTGAATCCGCCCAGAAACTGTGGATCCATCTTGTGCATATCTGCCAGCCCGGTCAGATTGGGTTTATCCGCACTGCTGCGGGTGCCCGGACCTGTAACAAAGCCTTCGGCACCATTGATCAAAACCTTGGTACCGATACCAATGGTTTTGAGTTCAGGATCATTCTCAAGTGGGTTTAGTTCACCACAGCCACAAAAGGTCATCTCTTCATAATTACCGCTCATCTTGTCTGAATGAAATATTGTGGCCACTGCAGTTTCACCAGGATTGACAAAGGCAAGATAATTTTTAAAGGCATTTCTTGAGGCATGAATCATGGCATGGGGAATCTCCTTAAGCGTTGTGGAAGACCTTAGCTTTCGCCCCTCATCCGTCTCAATTTCCACAGAAACCTGCTTGCCCTGCACAAGGTCCCTGAAAAGATCTCCGGCACCATACCCGGGATTCATTTTACTGACTTCAGTTCCCAGAATGATGAGATCAAGGATACCGATCCTTTCATTCGGGCAGGGTCCAACCTGGGCTAAAACCGAATTGATCCATACCTTTGCAGCTTTTGTAAATGTATCCGGCTCAGCCACCTTAAAAGAAAGAACTGCATAGGTACCGCTCATAAGGGCACTTGTTGCAGTGGTGACCACATCTATATCATTCAAATCAAAGGTCTCACCCTCCCTGACCCGATCACAAATCTCCTGGGCAGTTAAGATAACAACTTCACCTGAGTCTATTTTTTTTTGAATTTCCGAAAATGTTCTTTTGGGTGTTGATTCTTCCATTATCAATTCATACCAAAGTTTAAAAGGTTACGTTTAAATGATACAATTGTTTAATTTTTCAAGTACTCGCTCCTCTATCACATTCCAACCGATAAAAGCAAGACAGGTATTGACTGGGTCATGCCATCTTTGCCACTCACTTTTTCCCCCCACGAAATTAAGCATTTCTGTTTGATCATAAAACCTGACCAGTCCCTTGATCCTGAACAATTCCAGGGGGACACTATTGAGGAAGGCCTTGAATAACGCTTTATCCAAAGGCTTTTCAGTCTCAAATACAAATGAAATAAAACCCGCTTTTTCCGCAGTCATTGGGCCTTTTTTGTCCAAAGGAGAATAAAAATCAATTTCCGGATCATATGCCTTAAAAAGAGAAGCTTTTTCCATAACTGGTTTTTTTGGGTCCTGATGTGACCAGATGATGCCGGGATCAATATTGCAGTGAAGCGTTGGAATAACAAGGGCCTTTGCAGATTCATCCTGAATTTCTTTTAAAAGGATTGGAATATCTTTTTTATCAAGGGTATCAATCTTGTTTAAGAGAATAAGGTCTGCCTCATTGATTTGACTTTCAAAAACAGTTCCAAAGGCATCTCTTGCCTCCCAGAAATCACTATCCACAACAGTTATGATTTTCTCCAGCTGGAAATGGGGCAAAAGCATCCTGTCATTTAACGCCTCCTTAATGGCAAGGGGATCAGCCACCCCCGTGGCTTCAATCACAAGCCGTTCAGGCGCGTATTCATACTTTAAAATCTGAAGGGTCTGGATCATGTCTATTTTCAGTGAACAGCAGATACACCCGCTGTTGAGTTCAATAATTTTTTTTGCAGCTGTGTTTTTTATCAGGGACCCGTCGATCCCAACTTTACCGAATTCATTAACAAGTACAATGGTTTTGGATAAATCACCGGAAAATGAAAGAATCCGTTTAAGCAGTGTCGTTTTTCCAGACCCGAGAAATCCGGTTATGATAAAAACTTTTGTTTTCATTGATTAGAGTCGGCTTATTGTGCCTTGTCCGGTTCACCAGGTAGTTCAACTTCTTTATCCTCTTTGATCTTATCCTCTGCTTCAGGTTTTTTCTTCTCTATTTTCTCTTGTTCAGCCTTTTTTTCTTCTTCAGCTTTCTTTTTCTCTTCGGCGGCCTTCTTTTTTTCTTCAGCCGCTTTCTTTTTCTCGGCCGCTTTTTTTTCCTTTTCCAATAATTTTATGGCTTTGGCCTCTTCTTTCAGACGCTTTTTCTCTTCCGCCTCTTTGGCAGCCCTTTCAAACACATCATAGCCCAGAATCGATTCTGCAATAAATTCCGAAAGATCCCTCATAACAATATCAGATCCAGATGCATTAATACCCACCTGAAGTCCCTGGTAGCAGAAGGGGCAGCAGGATACAAGGTCTTTAGCTCCGGTTTCTTCAGCTTCTTTTATACGTCTCTGGGACATGCGGCCCTGGATCTCGGGGAACCCGGCCTTTAATCCGCCGCCTGCCCCGCAACATCGTGAATACTCTCTGTTTCTTGACATTTCCACAAGGTTCAATCCCGGAATGGCTTCCATTATCATCCGGGGAGCATCAAATCCGCCAGTGGCCCTTCCAAGGTGACAGGGGTCATGAAAAGTTACTGTCTTGTTAACGGGATGAGGAAATTTTAATTCACCTGACTTCAGCAGTCGGGTCAGGTATTCCACAGTGTGCAGAACTTCAAAGTTCAATTTTTTAATTTTCGGATAATCCTGCATAATGGTTTTAAAGCAACCGGAACAGGAACTTATCAGGGTGTCAATACCAAGGCTGTTGAATTGTTCAATATTCTCGGAAAACAGGCGTTTATATTCCGGATCTCCCATCCTTAGCAGGACACTGCCGCAGCATTTTTCATCTTTTCCAAGCACACCATAATCAATGTTAAGCGCCTCAAGAATATTGATGGTATTTATCGCAACCCTTTTGACATTGGCATCATAGGAAGCCGTGCACCCGAAAAAAAGAAGAACCTTTCCCTTTGTTTTTTTAATTTGCCTGGGTTCATCAGCAATTAGCCTATCCTTTTTTGCACGACGGGACCACTTTGTTCTACCAGCCCTTGGCTGCTGCCAGGGATTGTCAAAGGTCATTACACTTTTTCTCAAGGCTTTCTGGGGTTCCAGAGGACCATAGCCCGCCCGGACAATCAAACGTCTGAGTTCTTCCCACAGGCCCACTGTATCAATATGGGCAGGACAGACCACCTCGCACTGGCCGCAGGTAGAACATTCATACAGGCTGAACACAAAATCATCCAGCTGTTCCTGGGTGATTTTTCTGTACCCGCTTATTTTAGAAATAATTTTTTTTAATGATTCCCCCACCCTGTCACTTTGCATGATCCCGGCAATTAAACCGTTCTGTGATTTGGCAAGCCTTAAAAAGTCTATAATTTTGCGCCGGGGGATCAGCTTTTCTTTGGAATCCTGGTCATATACAGGGCACCAGGTAAGGCATTCTCCACACCGGGTGCAGGAATCAAGTTCGATTAATCGCTTCATATCAAGCTTATGGATGGGTATCGGTCTTATTGCTTCTTTGGTATCTTCTTCAGAGTCCAAAGATGGCGTTGCCTCTTTTTTGTCCAAAATTTCATCTATTTTAGAGTCAGGACTCTTTTTTTCTTCTTCCGTCATTTTAACACCTTTAAATTTTTATTCCGATTAAACCCTTTTTTCATTTTTAACGCCATCCACAGCTTCTATAAAATAGGTCAGAGGTGTGTTAAACATATGACGCATCTTCCCAAAAGGCAGCCAGGCAATGAAAACCGCCGCCACTAAACCATGGCCATACCACATCAATGGGTAAACCTGGGCCCAGTCAAGGGGGAAGAAAGAAAATACTTTGGAAACCATATATCCAGCAAAGGAATAGATTGCCATTTCACAGGGAATCTGCGTTACGAGAATCCTTGCCCCTTCAAGGAGAAATCCCAGAACTACAAGACTGCCGATGAGTATCAGAGTAATATTATCCTGGTATTCCGAGACCACGTGATCAGGTTTAACAATAAATCGTTTTACAACGGCCCATATAACGCCAAGGAGAATAAAAAGGCCCAAAAGATCATTGGCAAATGCTGTAAAACCATGATTTTTATCAATAAGCACCGTCAATAAGCTGCTTTCCGGATTAAAATAGAATCCGATTGCAGTAAAGAGACTTAAACCCAGGCGCAACAGGATGGCAGTAAAAATAAGGGAATGCATGGACCATCTTGAAACACTTTCCTGAAGAATTCTCCTTTGTAAAAGGATATCCAGAATAAATATTTTAATTAGAGAAAAAATCTGTTTTGAAAAAATTGTTTTGTAAACCGATTCTGAACTGAGGCTGATTTTCCGGTGAAGAGATCTTTCTTCTCCCTTTACACTTCCCTTGAACCAGAATGCGATCATGATAAAAATACCCCCGATAAAAATAAGGGAGGCAAGGCCGAACAGAGGGTGGCCCATTGAAAAAGGAGAAGTATGACACATTATACACATAAGGCTTTTAGATGGAAGAACTGCTGCAGGAGCTCCCACAGGATTTTTTTTGAAATGGCATTTTTGACAGGTTTGTTCATCTTCAACATCTGCAAGGATATGATCTGAAAGGCTTATGGGAAGTCCGTCATAATCATTGCGGGACAATTTTACCTTAAAGTCTTTGGGATCAAGTTCAACAAACTCTGACTGAAAATGGCAGGCCTGGCAGGAAACCCTTGAATGCGGATCATTGCCGGGACTTTCAGAATGCCGAGTGTGACAGTCAAGACATTGGGCACCCAAAGTTGTTTTATGGGGGGATCTTGCAACATCTTTATGGCAGTTGATGCAGGCAATAAATCGATGGTTCGGCTGATTGGCGTGAAAGGCCTCCTGTGTAATCTCATGTGGAATATTGCTGCCCTTTTTTTTTGACAGTTCTTCATCCTTGTGACAGTCAAAACAAAAAGCCTGGGATGCAATGACCCCTTCGTTGGTGTGAATATTCCGTGCTCTGTGGCAGTCCAGACACAGCAATGGGTCAGAAGATTTTTCTTTTGCCGCCTTTTGGGCTTTTGTCATCTTTTGGACTTTTGTATCAGGAAGATCTATTGCAAAAGCCGGTGTGTAAATAAAAGCTGCCATTAAAATCATCAAAGCAGCACCGACCATAAAAGTGCATATTGTTTTTAAATTCATAAGGAAGTTCCCCATTGAAATTTTCATTTTATTCATCACTATAATTGCTGCGCAGTTTCGTCATTGATCATCTCTTGCCTTTTCCATTCTCCAGGATGTTCTTCCATAAACCTTTCTTTTTCGATCTTTCCTGTAAAAATAGATTTTTCCATGGGAAAAATATCCGGGGCAAGGTGGGTATCCGACATATGGACCACACCAATATACATCACAGCCAATACTGCTTCATAAAAATGGAAATAGCCGGCAATATTTATAAAAAAACCAGGAATTATACCGGCAAAAAACTCGGGAAACCAAAGGATAAGACCTGTTATGCCCATACTTTGCATGCCAAGCAGTTCCCCCCAGTAATCAAGTTTTTGAAGGTAGCTGAACCGGTCAAACAAAGGGGATGCACCCTTGTTAAAGATATACCTTAAATTCTGGTACATATCCGTAATATCTTTTTTGCCGGGCACAATGGAGTCTGGCCCACAAAAATTTTGTTTTAACACAATTTTATAATAAAAAAGCCAGAAAACATGAATCAGTATGCCGATATAAAGGAACACGGCACAAAACCTGTGCAACCATCCTGCTGCACCTGCCCCCCCCATGAGGGAGACGACAAACCGTGCCCACTCAAACCCGGAAAAATGTAAAAGAAAGCCTGAAATTGCAAGGAATGTAAAATTCAAAATAATGACCATATGAAGGATCCTGTGCAGGACATGGAACCGTTGAAAAGTTTGGGGGGTCTTATTGGCTTCCATTACTTATGTCTCCTCAATTTTTCATGGAGCTTTCTTATCATCAAAAGTCCTGTGTGCATATAGAAAAATACAAGAACTGCAATAACAAAAATTAAAGACAATGCCCGCATAATATGAACCCATTTAAGACTTGCCTTTTTAGTATCGTTTTTCAATCCAGGGTTTTTATTGCTGTCATGAATAATAATATTTGCAAACTCAGGGCCTGCATCAAAATGACATCTTAAACAGGCCGTCAATGCAGTTTTTTTATCCTTGAGAGAAAGCATGGTATGGGCCCCATGGCAATCCGTACAAAATGCTGCCTTGTCATAACCCAGATTCACAGCAGCCTTACCGTGATAATTGGCAAGGAAACTTTGTTTTTGTTCAAAATGACAGGTTCCGCAGGTTTCAGTCATCATCTTACCTGTTTGAGCGCGTGTCAGATGTGATTTGGAATAGTGAGCTGAGTGACAGTCACCGCAGGTTGGCGCATAGCCTGTTTCTGAAGGCTTGCCAGACGTTTTTTCTTTGAGACCGGCATTTGCGTGCTCCCCCTTAAGATACCGTTGATACGCAATTTTATGACATTTTTCACAAGACTGATAGTCAAATACTCTTTTTGTTTGGGTGTAAAGAAAATCATCTGCTTTTTTATCTGGATGATTTTTTTGTGTGTCCATCATGGAACCGTGACATTCCTGGCACTTAAGACTGCCGTGGGCTGAATCCCTATAGTTATTCATATCCACAAACCAGGTTGAGTCTGATGCCTTATCCGTACCGGCCCGGGCATGGGAGAACCATAAAAGTGCCAAAAAAAAGCATCCGCTTGTCAACAGCAGGCACATCCATCTGGTTTGCATTTTAGTTTTTATTTTTATAGTTCCGGTTTGCAATTTCATCTCCTGTGTGAATATTATGGTGTTAGTATATTGCTGGACCATGGTTTAATAAAATTTAGCTTGCCTTTGAGTGAATCCTTTCATTTCCCGTGATCATGCCTTTACAAAGTGTTGAAAAATAAAGACCAAAAAAAGAAATAGAAAGGACATGGAGCAGATCAAAAATTTTGACGGCTGTTTTAAGGCTGTCCTGATTCTCATCAATCTGTTTTTTTATCCTTCTGAGTTCAATGGTTATACGGCTTGCAGAGTTGACAATTACTTGATATTGGTCAGGCTCAAAAAAAACTGCCTTATTTTTGTCAAGGACCATCAGTCGTTTCCACATGGATTCAAGATAGACCCTCATTTTTTGCGGTTCGTAAACTTTCTGTCCGATCAACCACTGCACGGGTAAAAACTCCAGGCTTCCGGCCACGATTCTGGAATTGCTCAATTCACGTCTGATGTCTAAAAGTAATTCTCTTGCTTTTTCCCCTCTTATTTCCTTTTTTAAGACAAGGCCTGCACCATTGGGTTTTTCTTTCACCCAATTTTTAATCCGGCTTGTTTCAAGTATTATTGCGTCTATAATAAACTGGTTGGCCTGCTTAAATCCGGGATGCTCAAGATGAGGTCCTAGAAGATAAAAACATCCTTTCTCATCCGGCACCCTTAAAACAGCTCCCTTTTTAATAAGAGTTTTTTGGGCAATTTCCCGGCTTGCAAGAAAAAAGGTTCCGTCCGTAAATCCTTCATAAGTGGCCAGCACCCATTTTGGGTCACGGGCAGTCATGCCGGGCCCGCCATATAAAGGAGCTGTAAATTCCATCGTATTTTTTTTATCTAAAAAACGGGTGGTTTTCAATGCCACAGCTTCCCTGACCGGATGAAATACAAATTCGCAACCATAAGAGGTACAGAATTTACAGGTTTTAATTTGCGCCAAAGGAAGGGTTTTACTCAAATTTGTTATCTTGACGTCAACAAAATTAAACAGATCAAGGGGTTTTTTAGAAGAGTTCATTGGAAGATAGGCTCCTGCACAGGACCCTATATACATGCCGCCGTGTTCGACAAAGGCCTTGATGTTCCGGGCACCTTGTTTTCCAAGGCTTTTTGCTACTGCAAATGTATCACCCCCTGAAATGACCAGTACATCAAGACCTTCTATGTCATTATTTCCTACACAAAATTCATCCAGAAAAACCAGATCATAAAAACCTGCCTTTTCAAAAAGGTCTAGAAACCAGAGCCAGGAGTGGGATGTTCCTGACCCTGCATACAGCCCTATTTTAGGACCCTTCATTTTTTATCCTAAAATATCATCAATAACAGCATCAAGGATTTCCTGGGTCAGTTCCAGGTCAGTACCAAGGCTTGCCAGCTCCAGCATGTTTTCTTCGGTAAGTTCAGGACACATAAGAGAAAACAAGGGCTGAATTCCAAAAATCATGGACACGGCCTGTCGCCTTTCCCACCATGCCAGAGTCTCATCTTCACCCGCCAGATCGAAATCATTAAAAATCGGGCCTGTGGGGCACCAGGGAGTAAAAAGGCCTTTGCCTGGAATCTCAATTTCACCTTTGATTGAATCAAAACAATCTTTTATCTCATCCAGGGTTGTTTTCCCACTCAGCTGTGTAACTGCAAAAGGATCAATCCCATACTTTGCACACGCCTTTAAGGCGCGTCCCGCATCAACGGCTGAAAGACCTGCTTTTTTAAACCCGAGCAGGGCATAGATATCCGAGACCAGTACCCCGGGTTCTTCTTTTTTTGATTCTTCAAGCAGGCCTGATTCTTCATCAAGAAAGAGGTATGTATTGGTTGCATAGGGTGTAAAATAGTCAGCACTATGACGATGGGTGACTGGCTGTATCCATTCTACCACATCTTCTTCGCCCAGGGCGGAAAGGATCTGTGCAAGCCCTTTTTTCTGGATAAAATCATTTTCCTTAACTTGTTTGAGTATTTCCAGAGATTGTTCAACATAGTCTTCTGGTTCGGCAATCTCTATGAGACCCATTCCCCTGAAGGCTAACCCTTTCAGGTTCTTGGCCCCGAATAATTTTCCAAATCCAAACCGGTCAGGGCTGGACCAGTGGTTAAAACATACCTGAGCATAATCTGACCCATTTTCACCGGCAGGACCGATCATCATTGTCTGGAGAAGATCGTCCCCCACAAAGGTTCGAAGTTCATCCGTTGCTTCCCATACATTTTTTCCCCAGATATCAGCGGCATCGGAAATATCGGCAACACCATCATGAATCCATAAATAGACGGGTGATTCCGATCTGCCTTTAACCACTATATAATCATATCCGGAATATTTAATTTCCACCCCAAGTTTATAGATAACAGGACAATGGCAGACCTTTCCTGTGACCGGACTCTTTGCTGTTATCTGGCCTGAGGCAGATGCAGGATAGGTTGTACCCGTAAGCAATCCTGTGCCAATTACAATGGGATCATCTTGCCTGTACTTATCGTATAAATACCGGGTGATTCCAATACCGCCGATTTTTTCTTCAACAAGACTTTCATCCAGCTCATCTTCTTCAACCTGGCCTGCATTTAAATCTATGACAAGGATCTTATCAGTTGATAAATATTCCATATCGGTTTCTCCTTTTTTAATCCAGTGTAATTGCATCTACGGGGCAGAATGCAACGCACATGGGCCCGTAATCATCCATATCTTCGCAAAGGTCACAACCCTCTCTTAACAGCATGGGTTTTGCCGAAGCATCTGCTTCCTTGTCAGGATCAGCCTCTTCACCTATTTTGTTTATTTCAAGACCTTCCGGACGTGCGACAACGAGCACATCTTCCTCTTTTAACATCATTCCAAAATAATCTTTCTTTTCCTTGGCCCTGTACGAAACAATACATGCCGAGAGAAAGGCAAAACCATCATCTCTGTGATAGCTGCATACCATTTCGCAGGCCATGCAATTGGTGCATTTTAAGGCATTGATTTTGATTCCCATTTTATTTCCTTAAATTATTAGGGTTAGATTGATATATAATGTTAATACTACCACCGTAATTAAGCGTCTCTTCTTCGTAATCAATCGAAAAACAAATGTCAATAAAAAATATTTAAACATCTGATGTTTTAATATTTAAAATATTTCTTGACAAGGCCAAATGAAAATGTAATTGGTCGGATCATGATTTTGGAAGTATAAACATCTTATATGGAGAGGTTATAACATCGTGGGTTTCAAATTTGAAACTGTAAAGGCCAGCCGGATATCGGAAAATATCGCCCAGCAAATTCGAGAAGCGATTCTAGATGGAGAACTCAAAATCGGAGAGCAACTACCCTCTGAAAAAGATTTTGCCAATCATTTCGGTGTCAGCAAATCCTCACTCAGAGAAGCCTACCGGGTATTGGAAGCATATGGCCTTCTTGAAATCCGCCAAGGCATGTCTGGTGGTGCTTTTATAAAAAAAGTGGACCTTTCCACTGTAAAAGACAGTTTGGTAAATTTCTTTTTTTTTCAAAACCCCGGACTCCGTGAATACACTGAAATCAGAACATTTATTGAACCACAAGTTGTTAAAATCTGTGCTGAAAAAATTACAGCCAAAGAGATTGAATTTCTTGAAAACAACATCTTGGCCATGGAACAGGAACCTGATGGTAAAAATTTTATCAGTGACCTTGACATTGCTTTTCACAAAAAGCTTGTTGATATTACTGGAAATAAAATTATCAGCCTGGTTGTTGAAACCATTCAAACTGCATTAATTAATATCAAACGGATTGTGCACACGGATGATAACTTTTTAAAAATGGTCTGCGATGATCATAAAAAAATTGTAGCCGCATTAAAAGCGCATGATCCTGAAGCTGCAAGCAAAGCTATGCTGTACCATATTGATCAAGTTGAAAAAGGAATGCTGGCAAGTAAAACCGGTACTATGATCATTACTGAAAACGGATTGTTGAAGCGAAACAAATAAAGCGGATACGTCCTGAACCATTTAGCAGGAGGAATTAAATGAACGGAATTTCAAATGAATCAAAAGTTGATTCTGCAGTCACAAAAAAATTATGTGAAATCGTCGGGGAAAAAAATGCAACCGATTATAAGCATATCCGTTACGCCTACTCTTATGACCTGTCCTTTGTGAAACCCAAATTGCCGGATTATGTTGTAATGCCGACAAATGTAGAACAGGTTCAAAAAGTCATGAAATTTGCCAATCAGGAAAAAATTTCTGTTACACCATTTACAGCCGGCACCAATATTGGTGGTCTGTGTATACCTGAAAACGGTGGCATTTTACTGGATATGAAACGAATGAACCAAATCATCCGTATTGATGAGGAGTCGCACTATGCCATTATTGAGCCCGGCGTATCCCATGCTAAATTTGCCAGTGCCCTGGCTAAATACAATCTGAGATGGAGCTGGCCTGTGGGACCGCCTTCAGCCTCGACTTCTTCCTGCGCCATCAGCCACGGAATCGGGGGATTAAGTGCCCGATACGGTCTCAACAGTGAGGAAATAACCAGTATGGAAGTGGTATTGCCCACGGGTGAACTGGTTCGCGTCGGTTCCTGTGCTATCCAGGAAGATGCCTGGCACTCTTGTTTACCCTTGCCGAGAATGGATGGTCTTTTCACCGGATGGCTCGGTACCACGGGGGTCATAACAAAACTCGGTGTACGGGTACATCCCACTCCGCCTATCCTGAAAGTTTTCACAGCATCGACTGAAAACATCGGTCAAATGGCATCCTATCTTAGAACGCTTGGAAATTATGAAATCTGTGATGACCTGACCGGGGTTTCCTGGTGGCTCTCAAATGTACCCATCCCCTATCCGTACAAACCCAAACCTGCTGATGTGCCGGAATGGATTTCCTTTGCCACAACCTTTTCCTGGACTGAAAAAGAAAAACAGGCCAGAGAAGAAATCTGGAAAATGGTGGTTGATGAAGAAACCAAAAAAGGGTCTTCATTAAAGGAAACAGAATATCCTGAAGAAGCATTGAGAGCAAGAACCCAGCTGCCAAGCCAGATTGTCGGTTCAACCAAGAATTATACCAAACAGGGAGGAGCCGGAATTTCATGGCCCGGAACCTTTACACCCGTCAACAAATGGGAGCCTGTCTATGAAGCATGGAAAAAAATCCTGATTGGCAGAAACCTGTCTCCCTCTGTTCGTGTAACCAATTACAGGGGAGTTCACTATGGGATGCTTCGTGCCATGATACCTTTCCCGAAAAAAGATCCTGCATCCATTGAAAATGCAAGACAGGCCATAGTCGAATGTCTGAAAGTAGATCTGGATAATGGTGGCATCCCCTATAAACCACCTGTTGACTTTGGCGTGGAAATAAACAAAAGAGCGCACCCTGGATATGTTGATTTATTGAAGCGGGTCAAAAATATGCTGGATCCCAATGACATCATGAATACAGGGAAACTGGCTCTTTAGACATCGTGTATAAATATTAATTTAAAAAAAAATTATGCGTTTAAATAGTTTTGGAGGCTTTTATGAAGTGGGATATTCCTTCACTTGAAGAATTGGAAGATGCAGTATGGAGATGTACTGCATGTGGTAATTGTAAAGTAGCTTATGATTTTGGTCCCCCACCCACCTATGGAGAAATCTGTCCGGCCGGTGTGGAGTATGGCTTTGATGGGAACATGGCATCCAAGGGAAAAATCGCCTTTGCCAGAGGAATCCTTGATGGTACCCTTGAATGGACCCAGGAATTTGTAGATGACATTTATAAATGTACTATCTGCGGCGGATGTCAGAGCCAGTGTGAGCTGGATCATAAACCCTTTATTCCAGAAATCATGGAGGCCGTACGTCGCAAGGCTGTTGAGGATGGTGTCGGTCCCATGCCGTCCCAAAAAGTGATTGCCCAATCCATGAGAAGTTTTAATAACCCCTACCAGGGCCCGAGAAGGGTTCGTACGGACTGGACCAGACCATTTAAGAAAGCAAAAAAACCCATTAAAAATATCATGAAAAAAGATGCCCCAATCCTTTTTTATGTGGGATGCACTGGTGCCTTTAACCTGCCTGTCAGAAACTTTCCTGTTGCAACGGCTTCCATATTTCAGAAACTGGGTCTTGATTTTGGCATCCTGGGAGAAAATGAGATCTGCTGCGGATCCACTGCCATGAGATTGGGAGATGTGGAAGAATTCAAACGCGTGGCAGAAACCAATATGAAAACCTTTAAAGATCTTAAAGACAATCACGGGGTTGAAACAATTGTTACTTCCTGTGCCGGCTGTTTCAGGGCCATGAAAAAAGATTATAGTCTTTCAGATGAATATGAAGAATATCTGGGCGGCATTAAGATCATCCACACCACGGATTTTCTTTTTGAACAGTTTAATGAAGGCAAAATTAAGTTTACCAAAGAACTTGACTGGAAAGTTACCTATCATGATCCCTGTCACACGGGCAGGCACCTGATCGATTTTGATGTAGATGAAGATGGGTCAAAGCAGTGGAAAGGATCTTATCTTGGAAAGAGTGAAGACAACTGCCTGTATGACATCCCTCGTGAAATGCTCAAGACCATTCCAGGGCTTGATTTTGTGGAAATGGAAAGAATCCGCAGCAACTCCTATTGCTGCGGCGGCGGCGGAGGTGTCATGACCGGCTATGGTGACTGGGCTTCAAAAAATGCCGGGTTAAGAATTCAGGAAGGTATGGATACAGGTGCAGAACACATGGTCTCCATTTGTCCCTTTTGTCATTACAACCTGAATGAAGGAGCCAAAAAAATTAAAAGTTCAATGAAAGTTTATGATCTGGTCGAACTGATTGACATGGCTCTTTAAAATAAAAATCACATTAATCCATTGAGGACGGATTCAAACCTGTTCTCAATGATTTGCTAACAAATAAACCAGGGGGGAACCAATGAATTTAAAAGAAAGAGTTATGAATCAACTGGAGGGGAAAACCGTTGACATGACCCCTGTGGGGTGTACCACAACCTATGGCATGGTTGATTTAATGAAAAAATGTGGTGCTGAGCGACCTTTTGCCGACACTGATCCTGAAGCCATGGCAACCCTTGCAATTGCAGGCGAATTAGCCGGTTTTGAAATGGTCAAGGCCATGGGATGGGATATCACGCCCATGAGTGAGGCATTTGGATGCGGCATGGGTGTTCCACAAATTGATCTTCAGTACTGTATTAAAGAACACCCCTATGCAGAAAGCCTTGAAGGTTTGGATTACCCGTCCGATTTTCTTGATCGGGGAAGATTTCCTGCCTATAAAAAACAGTTTGAAATGCTAAAAAAACAAGTCAATGGGGAAAAGGCTATTTTTGGTGAATCAGAAGGTGCTTTTACCTGTGGTGCCAACCTTGTGTCTACTGAAAATTTCATGAGATGGACCTTTAAGCGGAAAAAAGATGTTGAAAAAGTTCTTGAAATCACCAAGCAGGCCATGATTGATGTTATTAATTTTGCCTTTGAAAACGGGGCTGATTATTATGTCATGGCAGAACCCACTGCCGGCCCTGCGCTCATGAGCCCAAAAATGTTCAAAAAATTTGTGGTTCCCGTATTGTCAGATGTTGTTGCTAAAACAAATGGTCCCCTTGTCCTGCATATTTGCGGCAATACAGATATGATTATCCCTTTGATGTGTGAAACAGGTATTAAGGGCATCAGCATTGAAGAAGGGGCCAATATGAAAGAAGCTGTAAAGATTGCCCATGCAAACGGTGTCAGGGTATTCGGTAATATAGCCGCAGCTACCACCCTTTTTATGGGAACGCCTGAAGAATCCTATCAAGAAGCTTTTGCCGCCCTTGAAAACGGGACAGATTTCCTTTGTCCCGGGTGTGGTATTGCGCCGGGATCGCCACTTGAAAATGTACTTCAGTTAAAAAAAGCCAGAGATGATTTTTTTAAATAAAGCCGTTTAAGTCAGTGGGGAACCCTTTAGTACCTTAAAAAAAAGGTGAAAGGAAATCCCCTATAGCAATAATTCATCATTAATTAGGAGGTAGAAAATGAAGAGATTTATCACCGTTTCGCTGAGTTTAATGATCGCTGTTCTGTTATTTGCACCCCAACAGGTGTTTGCTGCAAAACCGGTTAAAATCGGTGTATTGGTTCCCCTTACCGGTATTGTTGCCCAGGGTGGCCTTGAGATGAAGTATGGTATTGAAATGGCTGCAGAAGAAAAAGGAACTGTTCTGGGAAGGCCCATTGAGTTGATTGTTGAAGACACCCGGGTTAAGCCTCCTGTTGCCGTAACAAAAGCTGAAAAACTGGTTTACAAGGATGATTGTAAAGCATTGATCGGAGTATTTTCCAGTGGCGTCGGTCTTGCTCTTTCCAAAAATATCGATAAACTGAATGTGCCATTTGTCAGCACCCATGTAATGACAACTAAATTTTACGGCCTTCATCCGCTTGTTTTCAGGAGTGGTCAGCTGGCCAACGACCAGACAGCCGTCGGTAATGTAAAAGGAATTCTGGCACGGCCGGACCTGAAGGACAGGACCTATTATGTCATTGTACATGATTATTCATGGGGCCATGATGCCGGCGAAAGATTCATTGCTTTAGCAAAAGAAAATGGTATTAAAGTTTATAATGATACCTATGACAAGGCACCCATAAAAACAAAAGACTGGTCATCTTATATCAGTAAAATTAAAGCATCCGGCGCTGATGGCGTTTACATGGCCTTTATCACCAACGTCATTCCTGCTTTTGCCAAACAAACATCTGATTTCGGTTTGCAGGGCAAGGTAAAACTCGTCTCTGCAGCAGCACCCGGACCTTTGGAACTCGAAGCCGGTGGAGAAGCCTGTCATGGTATTTTCGGTGCCTCTGACTGGGCCTGGGACGTGGATAATGCCAATTCCAACGACTGGGAAATGAGATTCTGGAAAAAATTTAATACCATTCCTTCCGACGCAGCTGTTCACAGTTATGTCGGTGCTATGAACCTTTTTAATGCCATTGAAAAAGCCGGCAGTACAGATGCTAAAGCCATTGCCGACGCTCTCAGAGGCATCAGTTTTGACGGTCCTTATGGAAACGTTCGAATTTCCGCCAAAGATAATTGTATGCGCAACTCAGCTGTTCTGACAGAAACCATGGCAGCACCGGAAAATCCTTTTGGTGCCAAGGTTTATATGAAAGTTTTAAAAACGTTTACAGCTGATGAACTAGGCCCTCCAGAATAAGTGAATTAGAATAAAAATCAAACAATAATGATTTACTTTAAATTTTAAATCTATCTGTATGAAAATATTCAACAAGCGAATATTTTCATACAGATTCAGAGGATAGGCAACCGTATTATGGGTGGAACAATTGGTATTATCGTAGATATCTCATTAAACAGTCTTGTTCTCAGCGGCGTGTTTCTCATTGTAGCGATTGGTCTGAATATTATTTATGGACTGAGCCGTATCATGAACATGGGGCACGGTGCTTTATACGCTGTTGGCGCGTATACGGGCTACACGCTGGTGGCAACCGGGTTTAACTATTTTGTAGCCCTTGTCATCGCACCAATAATTGTGGGCGGTATCGGATTGTTAATAGAAAGAACCATTATTGCGCCCATGCGCAAAAGATCCATGGTATACACACTGATTCTGACCTATGGATTGATGTTTTTTCTTGACGGTATGATAAAATATGTATGGGGAAATAAGCCGTGTTTTATTGATCTGCCGGCATTTATGCAGGGGACCCTGTCGATTCTTGGAACTCAATATCCAATTTTCCGGCTGGTTACCTTGTTTCTCATCGCCGGTATAATGGGTGGGTTAATGCTCTTTTTAAATAAAACCAAAGTCGGATTAATCCTGCGAGCCTCGAGCACAATTCCTGAAATGGTATCCTGTCTGGGGATCAATATGAGCTATGTTCACATGGGTGCATTTGTTCTTGGATGTATCATGGCAGCCATGGCCGGGATCATTGCAGGGCCGCTGACGACCATTGATCCTTTAATGGGCAGTGAAATGCTGATCTCTTCCTTTGTTGTCATTGTGATTGGCGGTTTGGGAAGCCTCAGGGGAGCTGTCCTTGCAGCTTTGCTTATCGGTTTTGTCCAGACACTTGCAGAATTTTTTATTACTGATCTGGCAATGGTAATCGTTTATGTATTAATGGCGGTTATTCTTGCCTTTATGCCTCGCGGTATTCTTGGGGAAGGAAAATTTGAATAATGAATAACACAACAACTATACCGGGTATAAAAAAAAGATTTGTCCCTTTGAAAATTTTCATTGTTGTTCTTGTTTTCGTCGGTTTAGGGCTGTTTCCATTTATGTCCGGGAATCGATTTTACATCAGCATGATCAATGAAATGATGATTTACGGGCTTTTAGCCATGAGTCTGGATGTCCTTTTGGGATACACAGGAGCATTGTCCTTTATGCATAATGCCTATCTTGGAATCAGTGCTTATGTTGTCGGCCTTTTTTTAATCCACATATCCCCTGCTTCACTCTGGATGGCATGTTTTGCCGGCATTATTTTCACCTCCATTGTGGCGCTGCCCGTGGGCTGGGTTCAGGTAAGAACAGGCGGCCTGGCATTTGCCCTGCTGACCCTGGCATTTGGCATGATGTTCCATACCATTGTCTGGAAGTGGTATGATGTTACAGGTGGTGACGATGGTCTGATGGGAATGCCCAATCCCGATATCACACTTTTCGGGTGGAAACTGGGCAGCACGGGTGATCCTTTGGCAATGTATCTTTTTACCCTTGTCATTGCAGCCATTTGTTTTTTCCTCACCCGCAGGATTATCAATTCTCCTTTTGGAGCAGTTCTTGAAGCCATTCGGGAAAATGAAGACCGCGCTTCCTTTATAGGGATCAATGTGCGCAGGTACAAACTTTTAGGATGGATGCTTGCCTGTCTGCTTGCCGGCATCTCCGGTGCTCTGTTTATCCTGTATAAAGGATATATCGGCCCATCAACCATGAGCGCATTTGCCGGAGCAGGCGTTTTAATGATGGTCCTTTTAGGCGGGCTGGGCTCTTTATGGGGCGCATTTGTCGGTGCGGCCATTTTTATTTATATTCAGGACTATATCAGCACCATGACGGAACATTGGGAAATCTTTCTTGGGCTGGTTGTTATTTTTCTGGTTTTATTTTTACCAACTGGGTTTGTGGGTCTGGGTGATCACCTCAAACGATTCCGAAAGGGTTGAAAATGGCGGAACTTCTCTATACAGAAAATTTATGCCGCCGATTTGGCGGCGTCATGGCAACAAACAAGGTTTGCTTCAGTGTCAATGACCATGGTCTTACCTCTATTATCGGTCCAAACGGTGCCGGGAAAACAACCTTTATCAATATTGTAACCGGGAAAATCCCAGCAAGTTCCGGTAAAATATTCTTTAAAGGAAATGATATTACAAACAAACCCACCCATGATCTTGTAAAAATGGGTATCTGCAGGACGTTTCAGATCAATAGTATTTTTGAAGATCTCAGCGTTTTTGAGAATTTACGAATTGCTAAACAGGCGAAAAATGGTGGCTCTTTAAGAATCTTTTCCTCAAAACAAAGCCTTAGGACGGTTACCGAGGAAACCTGGGAATTATTAGAACACCTTGGACTCAAAGATCTGGCCATCAGACCTGCAAAAAATCTGGCATATGGTGACCAGCGGGTGCTGGAAGTGGCGATTGCAATGGCTGGAAATCCCAAGATCTTATTTCTTGATGAACCCACTGCTGGAATGTCACCGACAGAAACCAAGCATATTTCAAAACTTATCAAAGAACTTTCCAAAAAAATCTGTGTTGTATTGGTTGAACACGATATGGATATGATAATGAGTATTTCAGATAAAATTACCGTCCTTCAATACGGAAGTACCATTGCAGAAGGTACACCGGAAGAAATCCGAAACAACCAGCAGGTCAGGGAGGCATATCTTGGAAAAGAGGAATAAGATCCTTAATATCGAAGGAATTCAAACCTATTATGGTGTAAGTCATGTTATCCAGGGCTTGTCCATGTACGTTGAAAATCAGGAAGCGGTTTCGATTCTGGGTCGAAACGGGGTGGGAAAAACCACCACCCTGAGAACCATTATGGGACTTACACCACCCCGGGGAGGGAGCATACATATTAACGGTGTTGATACAACAAAAGCTCCGCCCCATAAAATTTCCAAACTTGGGGTTGCCTATGTGCCTGCTGAAAGACATATTTTCCCAGGATTAAGTGTAGAAGAAAACCTTATGATGGCTGCCAGACCTGGAAAAGGCAAAGATCCCTGGACATTGGAAAAGGTGTGTGATCATTTTCCCGTGCTTGCGGACAGAACCAAACAGGACGGTTCAACACTCAGCGGCGGGGAACAGCAGATGCTGGCCATTGGACGTGCCCTTATCAGCAACCCTGAAATCATCATTATGGACGAGCCTTCCCAGGGTTTGTCTCCTTTGCTTGTACAGATGATAACGGATGTTGTCTTAAAATTTTGTATCAGCTCCGGGATAACAATGCTCATTGTTGAACAAAATTATCGGATGGCGCTTAAAGTCGCCAGCCGCCATTATTTAATGGGCACCAAAGGCAAGATTGTTAAAATTGCTTCAACCAAGGAGCTTATGGAAGATCCTGAAATTATTCAATCTCATTTATCTGTGTAATAAAATCCCGCTTTGATACCAGATTCCAGCCGGGGAAAGGAAGAAAATCAAATAAAGAGATAAAATATTAAAACATCAGATGTTTTAATATTTTGATATTTTCCTTGACACTATATAATTTTTTCCTTATTTTACATGGACACAGGATAAATATATGAATACTAATCAAATAATTCTGCTTAAGAATATTACACGTATTATGAATACCTGATGGAAAGACCCGGCAATAAAAAAATATTGTTTTTTGGATGCCCCATGGATTGCGATGAAAAATTCGATTCCATCCAGGAAAAATTAAACCTGGTTCGGACAATCAAAAGTTTTGATGATCCCCTTGACGGAGTCATGGAATATTTTGATTCTGATGTTCCAACAGATCTATGGGATAATTTAGGCTCTTTACAAGTACAATCCTGGCTAGGTCCGAAACCGCATTCAAAGGACCGCTCAAAAATTAATACTGAAAATTTTATTTCTTTTATCGACAGCAATGGATGCAAAAAATTTGCAGATGATGTGGACAAGTTCGTCACAGATCGTATTCTGCCGGACATACCATGCTTGATAGGAATTGACCATTCCCTCACCGGAGGAGTTTATTCAGCTCTATCCAGACATTACGGCAAAGAAAATCTGTCTTTAATTATTATTGACAGCCATACGGATGCGGTTCCCATGCCTGCGCTTGCAGGAGCAATTCAATATGATATGGAAAAAAATCCTTCTTCAGTCCATGACAGCAATGATCCATTTTTATATAACCGGTGTGATTCATACAATGCAAGTTCCTTTGTACACAAACTTGTTACCAATAAAATAGTGTATCCTAAAAATCTTTATATTATCGGGGTAAGCGATTATCCTGAAAAAAAATTCCAACGCATCAAGGATCCACGTATTAAAAAATATATAAATGCATATTTAAATCTCAAACGTAAAGGCGTAAAAATCATCACCAAAAAGGAATGCAAATTAAATCCAAAAAAGATAAAAGGATTCCTTAAGACAATATCGACACCTTATGTCTATGTATCGATTGATATGGACATTGGAGCTAACAATGCACTTGAAGGCGTAAGATTTCGGAACTGGAAAGGCCTTAATCAACCTCAGATCTATAAACTGGCTGATACTGTAGCCAAGATTTTTTCTGATTCTACTCAATTGGCCGGCATGGATATTTGTGAAATAGATCCTCGCCGGGCCGGCACAGTGTTAGCTTCAGGTAAAGATCAAACCTATGCAATAGCAGCAAATTTGATAAAAAAAATAGCCTTTAATCCGGATCTTCCTAGGACAATTACTCCCCCTTCCGGTTAATATATACATAAACAAAAAATGAAAGAAAGTAACTTTAACAAAGGAGAATAAGAAAAAATGGAAGAAAACAGGTATTATAATCTTGAAGATGCATCAGCAGATATACCCATCAAACAACTCAAATATTTTGTTGGTGGAGAATTCAAGGTCTCAGAAACAACAAATTATATGGATTGTTACAACCCCTCCACAGGAGATATCATCGCCCATGCTCCCCAATGTACACAAAATGAAGTGGATGCGGCCATAGAAAGTGCCAAAAGAGCATATCCTGAATGGTCTGCAACCCCTGTGAGCAAACGGGTTCAGGTTTTATACAAATTTAAGGCCCTTGTTGAAGAGCACTTAGAAGAACTGACCTATCTTCTCTGCCAGGAAGAGGGCAAAAACTGGACAGAGTCAATGGGAGACGTGTTAAAGGTGAATGAAGTTGTTGAATTTGCCTGTGGCGCACCCCATTTGATGAAGGGCGAATCTCTCATGGATGCCAGTAAAGGTTATGATACTGTTCTCTATCACGAGTCCATGGGCGTGTTTGCCGGTATCGCACCCTGGAATTTTCCGGCCATGATCCCCCATGGATGGATGACCCCTATCTGCATTGCCACTGGAAACTGCATGGTCCTCAAAGCCGCCAGTTTCGTTCCCCAGTCCGCCCTCAGGCTTGCCGAGCTCTGGCGGGAGGCAGGACTTCCCAATGGTGTTCTAAACGTTGTAACGGCTGGAAGAAATGAAGCGGAAATTTTCCTGAAACATCCGGATATCAAAGGTGTAAGTTTTGTGGGCTCCACAAAGGTGGGTAAACATATCTACAAAACAGCTGCTGCCCACGGCAAAAGGGTACAGGCGCTGACCGAAGCAAAAAATCACGCCCTTGTCCTCAAAGATGCAAAGCTGGAAAGAACTGCCAGGGGTATAATTAATGCCTATTGCGGGTGTGCCGGTGCAAGGTGCATGGCCTGTCCTGTTATTGTTGTTGAAAATGAGATTGCAGATGAATTAGTTGAATACCTGAAAAAATTTGTTGCCGAACTGAATCTCGGACCGGCATATGATCCCAAAACCGGTATGGGTCCCATCATGAACAAGGGCCACCTTGAATTTATCACAGGCTGGATTGAAAAAGGTCTTGAAGAAGGCGCAGATCTGATTGTTGACGGCAGAAATCCCGTTGTAAAAGGATATGAAAACGGATTTTTCCTGGCACCGACCATCTTTGACAATGTCACAGCAGATATGACCATTGGTGACCAAGAAGTCTTTGGTCCAGTCCTCTGCATCAAACGGGTAGATTGTTTTGAAGAAGGTCTGGCCATTATGAACAATAACCGGTTTGCAAACGGATCAGTCATCTATACCCAGAACGGACACTATGCCCGAGAATTTGCAAGACATACTGACGGCGGCATGGTGGGTATTAATGTGGGTATTCCCGTTCCCCTGGGAATTTTTGGTTTTACCGGCCACAAAGATTCGTTTTTCGGCGATCTTCACTGCATGGGCAAAGACGGATTTACGTTCTACACGGAAACCAAAGTTGTCACACAGACCTGGTTCCCTGAAACAGACGAAGTCGTTGGCAAAGTTGATACATGGGATGGTACCATTTCATCAATGCCTGACAAGCACAAATAAGTCCATTACCAGGTTTTAACTCCCTGTACTTCTAAACCTGTGGCTGACTGGCAACCAGACAGCCACAGGTTTTTTAAAGGCCCTGTATTGAGATGGTGCTGTTTTATATCTTTCGTTATCAGTGTGATCGCAAGTAGATTAAAAAAATAATTATCTGGGTGTTGAATCAAATTTCCTTCTAATACAAGATCGTGTATTTGATTATAATGCTGAAAACTAAGGTCTTAATAATTAGGTTATCAGTTTCGTTTTGTTGTGAGTTATCCTAACAAATCCAGTCTCTTTTTAAAAAATACTCCGTCTGAATTTTTGAAGCAAGGCTCTGGTTAACCCCAATCAAGTTGAATGGGATTTTGATTCATTTGATTTTTATTTTCCTCATAAGTTTAATTTTCGACCCGAGACTAAAAAATTCGACTATACTGTATCTTGTACCATGGTAAATTTTTAAAAACCCGGACTGGTGAAAGAAGCGCTCGGTAAATTGTCAAATTTGACTCCTGACAGATAATACCATAAGTGCGTGTTAGTATTTAAATCGAAATCAGATTTTTTTTGCGTTGGATATTTTTTTGATGTAAGATGATTTTGAACGGTGTATTAATGGTTTTCCAGGTAATTAAGAACTTTATTATGATATTCATAATAACGCACCCCATTGATTGGAGTTAAGTATGCCGGAAATCAGTCGTTTTTATGGTATAATAGTGGCCATGTTTTTCGATGACCATAATCCACCTCATTTTCATGCTCGATATGGCGGGGAAAAGTGGTAATAGAGATTGAATCTCTCCGGGTTTTGGAAGGCCTAATTGCTCCACGGGCTTTGGGTTTAGTCATTGAATGGGCTTCCCAGCAAAAAACCCATCTATTGAAAAATTGGGAATTGGTAAAAAACAATCAGCCCCCTAACAAGATTGAACCTTTGAAATAAGGGAAGGACATATGATAAAAGATGTAATCTCAGCCAGCTATAAGGGCGAATACAGTATTGAAGTGACTTTCGAGGACGGTGCCATAGGGATTGTTGACTTTTCAAACTATTTGGAAAAAGGCGGTGCCTTTGATAAATTCAAAGATATTGAATTTTTTAAAACTTTTACAATTAATGAAGACCTTGGAGTGTTGACTTGGGGAGATGAAATAGATATAGCGCCGGAAACACTATATGCCAAAGCAACGAACTCCCCCTTGCCAGACTGGGTAATTTTGCAGGAAGATTCTTCAGTAAACATATCTTTCCAACCGACCTCATAAATCAAGCGATTTTCTTCTGTCTTTAGACTTGAAAATCAAGATGTTAAGGGCGAGTCCTTTGTCTATCTATTTGGGCTTTCGGTTGAAAATCGACGACATGTACTGGTATTTTAAAGACTCAGTCCAGACAAAATTTAGGAACCCACATATATGGTATATGACCTTTTTTTAACTTTGAATTTTTGATTCAATTATATTTGCCCAGGGCATCATGCCCGCCCATTTCCCAGTATTATTTTTTATATAAAAAACATGACCCGCACTTAACTTTTGTAAAAAACACGCCTATCGTCCAAATTCCAGATCCTGACATCTTTTGACCCTGTTTTATTTTGGACACCTGTAGTGTGGGACATGGAAATAGAATAATTGTCCCTTTTTCAAAAAACAGCAACTATTATTTGGTTTTACTTTTTTGATAATAGTTTTTATAAAACATTTATACCTTTGAATCAATGCGATGAAATTTTTTAAAGGGGATTTGGATCATGCCCATAACAGACCATAAAAATTATCCTTTTTCTTTTTCTATGATAGACATTATAAAGATTGATCCTTCTCCTTACCAACATCGCAAATACTTTGATGAAAACAGTTTAAGAGAGCTTGGCGAAAGTTATGCAGCGGGTTTGATTATGTTGTGTGTTTTTATTCCGTTTAATTCAAAGAAGATTTTAAATGTTACACGGACATGACGATTATTCAGGCAAAGATCGCAGATGTTGACGATCTTCAGGCAAGAAGAAATAGTGCTGCAGAAAATCTTTTAAGGCAGGATTTATCTGCCATTGAATCCATTGAGGCGACCATTGAAATTATTGATGTGGGAATTGGCAAAGAGCCTGAGTATTTGACGGTAGGGAAAACACCCCTTGAAAGGGTGCATAAATTGCTGTCAAAGTTAGATTCTATAAGGGTTAGCAAGGATAAAGGGTCCATGCTTTCCAAGGCGATGGATGGCCGGTTCCACAAATATGTGGAACCGGTAGAATCAATTTTTAAAAATCTGCCGAAACCATTGAAATGGCAGTCTTTTTTGGTTCATGATCTAATTTTATTAACCGACATTCCTTCAAACGTCCAGAAAGCATCTGTAAAACACGACCTGAACAAGGCGAAGATATAAAAAGCATATCTGGATAAAAGCCCTGGCAAGACTTGAACAGGTATCTGAAAAGGTTTTTCAAAATGTCACCCAAAAAGGTTCTACCCAGTTTAAAGATCAGAATAATAATCTTTTGCCGAAACTTAAGCTAAATGAATTCAGTGCAAGAGAAATCCAGACGTTTGCGAAAGATATAGAAAAAATAAAAAAAATCAACAAAAAATAGATGATGCTCAAAGCGAATTTGCCACCCAGATTAAGATCGCGTTGATGACACTGCTTGGTATCCCGCATGTTCGTATTGCCCAAAGGTTGAATATTCACAGAGAAACCATTTCAAAATATATTCCAAAAAACCAGGAGCTTTTTAACAATATGCTTAAGGATTTTAAAAATGGAAGATCACGCATTTAATAGACTGTCCCCTGTTAACCACAATATACAACAGTATAATACTGGGCATTGGGCAGCCAGGTTAAAACAGACTTACTATTTTAAATTTTATAATTTTTATAGACAATCAAACAATAACTTTTTATTTTTAATGCGATTGCTCGACTTTTATCATGATTTGAACTTGTTTGAAATGATGATCTCTGATAGAAGCAATATTTTGTTGTGAGGTAAAAAAGGGAGATTCAAACATGCACCATCTAATTACTGAAGTACAAAGCCTCGGCATCCAAGTCCATGAAGATATTACAGGGCGTAAGGGTGGTGCTGGCCCTGCTGAAGGCCGTGCATTCATTTTAAACGGGGTGCCGGTAACTATTCCAATTGCTGCTTCATATGTGTCAAGCTCACCCTTTACCTTAGAAGAAACAAAATCTGAATATTATCTTTTAAAAAACGGCAAGCCAGTCTCTACCATTAAAGTTGTTCCCGAACCCAAATTTTACAGCAAAACCACAAAGGATGGAATTTCTTACAGACAGATTGCCCTTCTCCATGGCAAAGACTGCCTTGCCACCACTGTATTACAAAAATGTGTTCATTGGAAACACTCAAAAAAATGCAGTTTCTGTGCCACTGAAGCATCCCTTTCCCATGGGCAGACCATAGCAAAAAAGACACCTGACCAGCTTGCCCTGGTTGCAAAAGCTGCCAGGGACATGGATGGTGTAACCCATATGGTACTCACTTCGGGCACAGGAGATCCTCCTGGAAGTGAGATCCTATATTTAGCCCAATGCGCGCGGGCCATAAAAGCCGGTGCCAATATACCAATACAGGTCCAGATTGCACCACCAAAAGATCTGGGACTTATTGACGAACTAAAAGATGCTGGGGTTGAATCCATCGGCATTCATATAGAAAGCTTTGATGCTGATATCCTTTCAAAAGTTGCGCCTTCCAAGGCAAAAATCGGTTTAAACCATTATGAAAAAGCATGGAAAAAAGCCGTGCAATTATTTGGTGTCAACCAGGTGAGCAGCTTTATAATTGCAGGCCTGGGAGAAACCATGACCTCCATTGCCTGGGGCAGTGAATTACTTGCAGATTTGGGAGTATACCCTTTTGTGGTACCCCTTCGCCCTATTCCGGGCTCCCGGCTTGAAAAATCAACACCTCCCCTTCCTGATCACATGAAAAAACTTTATGATGCCGTAGCTAAGATCCTTCAAACCAAGGGAATCAATACGAGCAATATTTTGGCAGGCTGTGCAAGATGCGGCGCCTGTTCGGCCTTGTCATCCTATGAAAAAAAAGAAGACAGCCTGATTTGCCACTCAGCCAGAAACCAATTTGAAAAATCTGAAGCTTTTAGAATTAGAAAGGATGTTTTTGTTCAGGAACAGGGATTGTTTAAAAACTCAGATATAGATGAAAATGATGTTTACGCAATCCAACTTGTTGCCAAACAAAAAGGAAAGGTTATCGGAACAGTACGCATATATAGTGAAAAGTCCGGTGCTGATAACTGGATAGGCGGCAGGCTTGCCATAAAAAAAGATTTCAGGGCCACTAATGCCGGATCTGCTCTGGTAAAAGAAGCCATGAAACGGGTACAAAAAAAGGGATGCCGGGTATTTACCGCCCATATCCAGGAAAAAAATATTCCCTTTTTTTTAGGCCTTGGCTGGAAGCCCCGGGGACCTGTTAAATTACATCTGGGTTACCCCCATCAAAAAATGGAAGCAAATCTTAGTCTTGTACGGAAAGATATTTAAGAATGAACGATATAAATTTAGACCAAATTGTCGAGTCTGTCAGAAATTATCTTGGCCTTGTACGCAAAAAACCAATAAAAGCTGTTGTGGAAAAACTTTATCCCACCCAAAAGTATGGGAATGCCCTGCCCAATTTCGGTGATGACGCAGCAGTGATTCCTTTTAAGGACGAATACCTGCTTTTTGCAACAGATGGAATGATGACGTCTCTGATCATCAATGAACCCTATGCTGCCGGCAAAGCATCGGTCATGGTAACTGTGAATGATATCTATTCAATGGGAGGCAGACCCATTGGCATGGTCAATGTTTTGGCAAGCGGAGATGAAGAACAGCGATCTCTTATTGTGGACGGCATAAAAAAGGGCTGCACAAAACTTCAAGTTCCCATGCTGGGGGGCCACCTTCATCCTGATCCTGAAATTAAAACACCTTCCTTGAGCGTAGCCATTCTTGGTGTGGCAAAAAAACTTCTCAGAAGCCATCTGGCAAAACAAGGAGATGACCTGATCCTGGCAGTGGATTTAAATGGAAGATCCGGTTGCAAGTCTGTTGTAAGTTGGGATGCAAATTCTCACAAAACGTCTGAAGAATTGCTTCACCGCCTTGAAATATTGCCCTTGATTGCAGAGCAGGAATTATCCTGTGCTGCAAAGGATATCAGCAATGCAGGTATTTTAGGGACGATTTCCATATTCCTTGAAAACTCGGGTAAAGGCGGATACATAAACTTGGATGCCATCCCAAGACCTTCCTCCATCAACCTCAAAGACTGGCTCCATTGTTTTCAGAGTTTTGGTTTTATCCTTGCTGTAAACCCTGAAAATTCTAAAACCGTCCTTAATTTATTTTCAAACAGAAACATTGATGCTAATATTATTGGAAAAGTAAATCAAAATGACCGGGTTATCCTTGAGCAAAAAGAAGTCTCCCGGATTTTGTTTGATTTTAAAACTGATGAAATTACGGGTATTCGCTACACGGGACAAGATGAATAATGGCTGTTCAGACATTCAGATAAACCCTAACTTTGCAACTATATGGTAAAACTTGACCTTAAAAAGGAATTGTGATCATGGACAAAAAAGCATTATGGGTTGTATTTCGCCCCAAAGACCCTGTGGACCTTAAAAAAATGAGAGACATGTATATGGGTTCTTATCCTCATTTTAAAGACATGCCATCCCTGTATGCTAAAACCTGGTGGGTGGATGAAGATAAAAATGAATGGGGTGCCATGTACATCTTTAACAGCCAAAAGGAACTTGATGCATATCTGGCAACGGATCGATGGATAAATAAAATTCCGGCAAAATATGGATGTACACCTGAAATAACCATTCTTGATATCGGCGCCCTCCTGTTTAAAGAAAAGGTCACTTCAGGAGAAGACTCGTGGCTCACTTAAGTGTCTCAAGGAAAATCTAAAAAATTTGAAAGCCCTGTCTGATGGATATTTGCAGGAGGTTAAGCGTTTAGCATCGAAACAAATATCCATCAGACAGGGCGGATTCAAGCATAAGAACTGAATAGTTGCAGAAAATTTAAATTTTTAATAAAAAAAGGACCTGTCATGTTTATCAATGGAAAATGGGGAAAAGCTGAAAATAGTGCAACCTTTGATGTATTTAATCCTGCAACAGGCGAAGTCATAGCACAAGTGCCGGACGGGACAAAAAAGGATGTATGCCTTGCAATTGAAGCGGCTGACAAAGCGTTTCCCGCCTGGTCATCCTTAACCGCCTACCAGCGGTCACAGTATTTATACACGGCCTGGAAGATCATGATAGACAAGAAAGAGGATTTGGCCCGTATCATGACCATGGAACAGGGCAAACCCCTGGTTGCCGCCCGCAATGAAGTCCAGTATGGTGCTGATTTTTTATTATGGTTTGCTGAAGAAGCCAAAAGAGTTTACGGCCAGACCATCCCTTCTGCAAGGCCTGATCAGCGTTTCATTGTTCTAAAACAGCCTTTGGGTGTAGTTGGTGCCATTACGCCCTGGAATTATCCTGTTTCCATGATCACAAGAAAACTGGCCCCTGCCCTTGCCGCTGGATGTACTATTGTTTTAAAACCGGCTGAAGCAACCCCTCTTTGTGCCATGGAAATGTTTAAAATTTTTGAAGAAGCAAAAATCCCAGCGGGTGTGGTAAACCTTGTCACCACACTTGATCCCAAACCCGTGGGGGCCCAGTTTGTTTCCAATCCCATCATCCGCAAGTTAACCTTTACAGGTTCAACAAAGGTAGGCAAACTTCTGGCAAAAGATGCGGCCCAAAACATGAAACGAATTTCTTTGGAACTGGGTGGTCATGCTCCTTTTATTGTTTATGATGATGCTGATCCTGTCCATGCTGCCAAAGGAGCTGTTCTGGTAAAATTCTTAAATACGGGCCAGGCCTGTATCAGCCCCAACAGAATTTTTGTCCCCCGTCACATGGTGGATGCTTTTACAAAAGAATTTACAAATCGTGTCAATGCCATGAAAGCCGGAAATGGAATGGACAAAGGTGTCAGGATCGGCCCTCTTGTGGGAGCAGATGCGATTTTAAAGGTTGAAAACCAGGTAAAAGATGCTCTGCAAAAAGGTGCAACCCTTGTCACAGGAGGTAAAAGACTGACAGACGGCCCCCTTGAAAAGGGTTATTTTTATGCTCCCACCGTACTCACCCATGTCACTTCGGATATGCTCATCTATCGTGAAGAAACATTTGGACCGGTTGCTCCCATAATTGCGTATGACCCTGAAGATGACATTATTGAAATGGCCAACGACACGGCATACGGGCTTGCTGCCTATGTATACACAAAAAGCACATCCCGTGCAATGACAGCTTTTGAACGTCTCAAATTCGGAATCATCGGAATCAATGATATCAACCCGACTTCAGCTGCAGCACCTTTTGGCGGAATGAAAGAAAGCGGTATGGGCAGAGAGGGTGCCAAAGAAGGAATCAACGAATACCTTGAAACAAAATTAGGGGGCTTTTCTATTTGAGCTGCCGATTGATTCTTGTTTCCCATGCCTTAACCCAGTGGAATATTGAAGGAAGGATACAGGGACATACGGATGTACCCTTGAACAATGAAGGCAGGACGATGGCTCAATGTCTTGCAAAAAGACTGGCCAGAGAAACCATTCATGCGGTTTACGCAAGTGATTTAAAACGATCGGTTCAAACGGCAAAACCAACAGCAGAACAAAAATCTCTGGAAATAATATTGGATATAAGGCTGAGAGAAGGGCGCAGCATAAACCAGGAACGATCAGATACCTATCCCACCCTCCCCTTTTCCAGGGAGGTTGAAACCGAAACAGATCTATACCAGAGAATGACCGCCGCTCTTTCAGACATTGCCCGATCACATGATGGTCAAACCGTGCTGGTGATTTCCCATGGCGGCTCTATTGAGGTTTTTATTAACCACTTCCTTGAAAAAACCAGGGAAATCTTAATCAGATATCAGGGGATACGCATGGCGTTAAATCGGCTCAGGTATGATTCAGGACGTTGGCAATGCATACGTTTGAACGAAGATGATTTTTTTAGAAAATGAATCCCCTCTACTACAGAGTGTGGTTTAAAGAATGTATAGGAAATATCAAGCCAGGAAGATATATTGATATTTCAATTCGTATTGTTTTGTTCTGATTTTGTTGGATGCTTTTGCGGGTATCCTCTCAATTTCTGGATCGCCACTGTAGTCTTTTTTTTATTTTCTAGCCAAAATAAGGGTCCAATAGTCGGGAGCCCTGATCTCAAGATCATCTGTATTGTGAAAAATTTCTTCCTTCTTACGGCCACATTTCGATATGGCCACCCTGTTATTAAATCCGACTTCTTTTAATGCATCATTAATATCTTTGATATTTTTATAGGCCTTCATCATCACGACATTCTGTACGCTTGCAGTACACTTTCTCAATTGATTTCCACCATATGCACCGGATGTAATCAGCAGGGATTCTTCAGCCTCCACAAGAGTCCTGTTCAGTCTGGCCGCAGCAGCATGGAATGAGGTTATTCCGGGTATGGTCTCTATATCTGCATCCGGCATTATACTTTTAAGGCTCTTTAGAACATACCCGAATGTGGAATAAGTTGACGGATCTCCCAGGGTCAGAAACGATGCTGTTTTCCCCTGTTTCAGTACATCGGCAATCTGTCGGGCATTATCATCCCATGCAGTTTGGCTCACATCTTTATCACTAGTCATGGGAAAGGCCAGGGATATGATCTTTACAGGTTCAGCAAGATGAGGCCTTGCTATCTCCACCGCCAGGCTGTAGCAATTTTTGCTTGAGGCAGCAGTAAAAACCACATTTGTTTCATTCATCACTCGAACCGCTTTAAAGGTCAGAAGCTCAGGATCACCAGGCCCCACACCTATTCCGTAAAGTTTGCCTAATGAGCTCATTACATTACCACCTTTCCTAAATATTTTTTCAAAAATTATGTACAGCACTAACTTTTAAAAATTTAGACAAAAAAGTAAATAGTCTACAAGACCAATTTCAGACGTAAGAAAGACTATTTTTGATAACCAGCCCATACTAACCCGGATATTTCGCGAGTCAAATTTGCTTTTGCTGCAAGTTGCAGGACATGCAGACGTAGTGGAATACTGCTAATGGCCTGCAGCGTAGCAGATGAAGCAAATTTCGCTCGCCTGAAAGGTAACGTTTTGTAGTTTCAGTAATGCCTTAATTTTGTCTGTAACAGCCAGTAATTATAATGAATTATATTCACATTTCTAAAAAATCATCTTTTTTTTAGTTAAAAACCATCCCAAAGACGATTTACATGATTTGTATTATTTTGTTACGGTCATAATCACTAACGAATCTCATTAATTCGAGAAACGTCAGGAGCTTTAACTTGTTTAGCACAGGAGGAATTTTGCACTGTTGCGTATTTTGAGCCTGGAAAGTTAAATTTCATCAAATATGCTCCCAATTTTCAAAAAAGCTTCGATTTTCCAGAAAAAGGGTGTAGCTTTGCAAGCTGATTGACAAGATCAAGATATGTCCATCTCGAACAGGAGAGCTCCATGGAATTCGGATAATTGTATTAAAGGAAAATATCATGCCCAAGGCAGATTTAAATCTAACCGAAATTTTAGATCATTTATTAAATGGCCATTGTGTAGAAAAAAACGATATAAAATACCTTCTTAAGCTGTCTGAACCTGAAAAAATCAGCCTGCTTTTTGAGGCAGCCCAAAATGCCCGGACCCTGCATTTTGGCAACAAAATTTTTTTGTACGGCTTCCTGTATTTTTCGACACACTGTCGAAATAACTGCAGGTTTTGCCAGTACAGGCAGTCCAATAAGATGCTTCCCCGATATCGAAAAACCGAATCCGAGATCATAGCTGCAGCCAAAGAAATGTCAGATGCCGGGGTACATCTTATTGACCTGACCATGGGTGAGGACCCGGAATTGTATTCTTCAGATGAGTCTGGATTCGAACAATTTATCAGCATGATCAAAACCGTTCAAAATGAAACAAAACTTCCCGTGATGATTTCTCCGGGCACCCTGCCTGACAAAGTTCTTATGGAAGTAGCAGATGCCGGGGTCACATGGTATGCCTGTTACCAGGAGACACACAATAAAATTTTGTTCAAAGACCTTCGGCAAGGGCAAGGATTTAAGAAAAGACTGGCCAAAAAACAACTGGCCAAAAACCTTGGGATGCTCATTGAAGAAGGTATCCTCACAGGTGTGGGAGAAACTATGGATGATATAGCCGACTCCATTATCTGGATGAGAGACTTTTGTGTGGACCAGGCAAGGATAATGACCTTTGTTCCCCAGACAGACACTCCCATGGCCAATACAATGTCCCAGAATAATTTGATTGAACTGATCATCATTGCCGTCATGCGGTTGGTTCTTCCGGACCGACTTATTCCTGCCTCTTTGGATGTTGACGGACTTAACGGCTTAAAAGCAAGGCTGGATGCAGGCGCCAATGTGGTGACCTCTATTGTACCGCCTCAAAAAGGTCTTGCCGGGGTTGCCAACCATTCCCTTGATATTGAAGATTCACGAAGGACCCTGGATCATATTTTACCGATCGTGAAAACCTGTGGTCTGGAACCTGCCATGGTGGAAGACTACCTGGCCTGGATAACCGGCAGACAGAAGGCATCAGGAAGATCCTTTTGACCGCACGTCAACTTCCAAACGGCTGGAAAGAAAAGTATAATATCCGGCCAGTTGGAATGGGAATAATGCCGTATGAAAATAGTGCCGGCGCAATTCGAATGCCTGCAAGTTTTTATTTTAAACAGTCTAAAATAGCGCAGGCAATTTCAGTCTCATCTTCAACAAACGAAAAGTTTCCATTTCCCTTGATAGCCAATTGGCGGATTGTCTCACGCTTTGCCGGTGGAAAACCAATAACACCCAGCTGATCGAAGCGGGTGGCCACCTCCAATGGATTTCCTCCCCGGTTCCAGGCTCCGTCAGTTAGAAGCAGTCCTTTTTTCTCCTCAAACTTGGCTAAATGATTCAGTCCTTCCTTTAAAACCAGTCGAGTATCCGTATCACCACCCAATTCTAGGTCAAACAATCTTTTCAGAACCTCTTCCGGGCCAGTTGATTCATCAATGGCTTTTAGAACTATAACCTGGTTACTAAAAGCCAAAACAGCGTAATCTTTCTTAAAGTGATGGGCAATGGCAGCCGCAGTAATGGCGGATAGAATTATCTTCATCCCTTTCATGGAATAACTATGATCGAACATCATAACAAAGGCACTTTTTTCTTGTTGTCTGACAAAAGAGACAAGATTATCCAAAATTCCTAATTCCGGTTGCTCAATATATCTTTCAAGGCTGCGATCCAATTCAATTTCAGCACTGTTTGAAAAACCATTCACCAGTTTAAGCTTTCCTGAACGACTCCCCGTGTCCGAAATTTGCCTGGCTATTTTAATGATTACGCGACTCGCTATTTTTACAGCCAAAAGGCGCACGTTTTCTTTCAACATGGTAAAAACATTGGCAAATACTTCCAATGAATCTTGTTTTTCAAAAAAATGTTCTAGCTCATCGGGATTGGTGTTAAGATAACGGGCCACACGATAGAAATAGGAGCAATGTTCCATTTCTTCGCTTAAAAATGTGTTACCTACGTAGCGATCAGTTTTTTTTTTTTCTTTAAGGCTTCCTCGGAAATTTTTTCTTCAACCTTTAATTTTGTAATTGTGTCGATGTTGCAGCCACCATGGTGTTTTAAAAGCTCCTCGATAATTTCATCGGCAGATTGAGAGGCCATTTCATTTAACCAAATTTTATTGGATATGGCCATCCGGGCTGATGTTAAAAAATTTTGTTCCGGTTGATCTGTCAATTTTTGCATACCGACAAATAGATCAACTAAATCGATACCGGCCCGGATTGATGCACCCTGTTTGATATCTGGATGATTTCGTGTCTCCCGCACTATCTTGACTGCCAATTCTACAATTTTAGGGTCATCCGAATTGGTCCTGGAACTAACAATGTCCCGTTCCTCCTCTTCATTCTGGTAATTCATTTTGATCAGACAAATACGGTCCATAAAAGCTCTGCTGACCCTGACTGTACCGACATCGTCATAGGGATTTTGGGCTGCTATCACTGTAAACGTAGAAACAGCCTTTGCCGCACCATATCTGGGAATAAATATTTCTCCTTCCTCCATTGGAGAAATCAGTACATTGGAAACATCAGCCGGCATGCGGTTGAACTCTTCAATGTAAAGGATACCCCCTTTTTCCATAGCTCTTGTTAGTGGACCTTTTTCAAAATATTCAGGCCGGTAATTGTCAGCCATCACTTTGGCCGGATTAAAATGGCCAACCAGTTTGGCCGGTGTCAGGTCTATATTCCCCTCAATAATATAAAACGGGATGCCGGCGGTTTTGGCTATTAAGCGCAGCAAAGTTGACTTTGAGGTCCCGGGAGGTCCTTCCAAAAGAATATGTTTTCCAACATCCATGGCCGTTAGAATTGATCTTGTTTCGATCTGTCGACCAACCACCGCTTTACTTGCTTTACGATAGATTTCATCAAATTTAGGTTTTTGTCCCATTGTACTCATCTCCTTAGGAGTTCTGTCACTAATTATCATATGTCACATCGTATTTTTAGACAAGTATAAGCCCTAAAAAATTGATAGTTTGCTTTGGCGGCCATTCTATTACCAAACCTGCTTCCCTGGCAAGTTGGGTGATATCAATGCCGAAACCCTCCGGACTGGGGCGCGCTTTAAAAGGGTGACGGCAGGGTTCTCCCTTCGGAGCGCAGGTATTGCATAATTTGCACCCCCCCACGTTTAGACCCAATGCCTGATAAAATCCTTGTTGATAAGCAGAAAGTTCCAAATCTGAAACGATTTGTGCCAACTTTAGTTCCGCACTGAAATCTTTGCGAAAATCATCAATGTTTTTAATTTTTTTCCGTAATACTACTAAAAATGCCATGCTGTAGCTGAGTAAGGCCTCTTTGAATTCTGAAACACCTGGAATATTTGGCGGACAGGTCTTGCAAACATCGTAGTATTCGCACAAAGGAACCAAACACTTTAACCGTATACTCTGCTTGGGGCGTATCTTTTTAATATCAAGAGGATAAATATGAGCTCCCTTCTCACGGGCAGCAATCTCAAAAGAATTTTTTAAACCCTCATAGTCATTTAGCTTAAATTTGTTCACTTTACGATTAGTCCTTATCACTTATATTATAGAACCATAAAACAGGCTCCGGCATTCGCCGGAGCCTGTAAGATCAAACATATTAAAAAT